>Ga0208299_1000306_pt1 | contig 47078 bp, 55 predicted proteins | sample 15_taG_FD_184089 | JGI IMG/M metagenome (GOLD analysis project Ga0208299, IMG submission 184089) | Marine viral communities from the Subarctic Pacific Ocean - 15_ETSP_OMZ_AT15312 metaG (SPAdes) (version 2) | ecosystem: Environmental > Aquatic > Marine > Oceanic | place: Pacific Ocean | collected... | reverse complement strand
CTGTATATATATTGTTATAATTGGTTTTCTTATATTTGATGCAATTCGGATGATCAGGATTTAATTTGCAGAATTCAACCCATCTCGATTTTCTTTTTCTTCTTTTTGGACCGTCAAGCTCACCGTATAACATATAATGTCTTTACTATATATGAAAAAAAATATTAATAAAATAAGTAAAGTATGTGTATAATAGAAAAGTTATGATTTTTATAGAGATAAATAATACAAAAGCAAAGCTTACTGGAAATATTCCCAAAGCTGTTTACAAAGAGATAGATCTTCAATGTTCTTACATTCATCAGGGTGCTAAGTTTATATCAAAATATGGTAAGACTGGATGGGATGGAGTGGTTAGGCTTTTTAAGTACAATGCCATACCAACAGGTCTAGTCCCTAGAGTCTTGGGCATTATTAAAAAGAGTAACACTCCTTATAAAATAAAAGATTTAAGAACAAAGGTTAATTACGGGGATCAATTAGAAATTGATCCTAATTGCTTTTTTAAGCCCAGAGAGTATCAGACTAAAGCAGTAGAAAGATGCATAAAAAGAGGGTCTGGAGTCGTAAAAATAGCAACTGGTGGAGGAAAGACTGGAACTTTGTCAATGCTTGTAGGTCATTATAATATAAAAACTATAATTTATGTCATTGGTGTTGAATTATTATATCAAATGAAAGAAACAATAGAAACTCTTTATCCTGAGTTAGAAGTTGGAATAATAGGTGATGGTAAATGCGAAGTAAAAAAAGTAAATATAGCAACCATATGGTCTGCTGCTGCAGCGTTTAATAAAAAAATAGACATGTTTGACTCTGATGTAACTTATGATAAGAATTCCAATAAGGACATAAACAAAGAGCTGGTAAGGAAAACTATAAATGAAGCAGAATTGTTTATTTTAGACGAGTGCCAGTATGCAGCAGCAAATACGGTTCAGTTTTTGCATAGAGAAAGCAAGGCTGCAAGGCATAGGTTTCTTTTTTCTGCTTCTCCTTGGAGGGACTCTGGAGACGACATTCTTATAGAAGCGGTAGGTGGACCTAAAATTTATGATTTGCCAGCATCTACTTTGATTGACGCTGGATTTTTAGTAAAGCCTAGCATTAATTTTGTAAACGTACCACCTATGAAGTCTGTGGGAACTAAGTACCAAGAGGTTTATAAGAATTATATTGTGGAAAATGATGTTAGAAATGATTTAATAAAAAAATCCGCAATGAAGCTTGTCGCTCAAGGGAAAAAGGTTTTAATTCTGGTAGTTAGGGTTAATCACGGTAAGAAAATATGCGAAGTTTTAGGCGATGACTTAAGAGTGGATTATCTTGACGGAAAAAAATCAACAAAGCAAAGATTGCAAGCCATTCAAGACATGAAAGATGGATTTACAGATGTTCTTGTTGCATCAAAAATATTTGATCAAGGAGTTGATATTCCTGAACTAGACGCTTTAATTTTGGCAGGGTCAGGAAAGTCTACGGGTAGAGCTTTGCAAAGAATAGGTAGAGTAATAAGAAAATTTCCAGGTAAAGAAAAGGCAATTGTTGTAGAATTTATGGATAATTGCAAGTATTTAAAAAACCATTCAGATGTTAGAATGGAGGTTTACAAGACAGAGCCTTCTTTCGAGATAAAAGAGTTAAATAAAAAAGCCAGAAAAAAATTCACAAAAAGAAAGCCAATTCAGTGGTCTTGATTTTTAATAAAATTTGAAAAAAATTCAAACTTTTTCTGAAACGTGTACATAATAAAAACACCTAATTATTTGGAGGTGATTATGGAACTGAAATTACGTATAGGCAACCAGGTCTTTAAGGATGTGAAGGACTACATGACTTTAGATTATATATACAAGAACGCAGAAAAATGGATAAGTGAAGATAAAGGAAAGTGGAATCACATCACTTTTCTAGCTTATTATTTGGTAAAATATAGAACAAATTATGGAGTTTTCTACAGGTTCAACCGATGGAAAGACCACCCTGCAAAAACAAAAGAGTGCAAAGATATTTTGCGATTAATAAAAGAGTTTAAGGGTGGGCTAAATATGATTGGAGAGACATCTGACAAGTCTGTTAATGTGAAGCTTTATAACTATATGAATTGGATATTTGATAAGAAATTTAGAAAGCCCAAAATGGTTACAGGAACTGGAATTTTTCTTAAAAGCAATTTAATAAACGAGTTTGAAATACTTTATATGAGAAAGGTTAATGAGCGAAGAAACTCAAACTCTATAAGTATTTTAAAACAATGGTTGGAGCAAAATGCGCCATCAATATTAGAAGACTATTCGATCAACGACAAAAATGATATAAATATATTTAAGAATTTTTATATAAATTCTAATTTACCAGTGGATTGTCCCGAAACAATCTTTTACAATCAATTAAAAGAAATGAGGTTAGTATGAGCAAAATGAATAATGTTTTTATGAAAATATATTGCAAAGGCGGATGGGAAGTTGAAGGCGTAGTTACAAGCGAAGGAGAAGACCGATTTGTTTTGAAGGGAGACTCTACGTTTATAGTCTACAAAGATTCAATCTCTATAATAGAGCTGAATTCTAAGAAAAAAGAAGAAGAAAAGAAGAAGCTTAAGAAGGATTTTTCTTTGCCTGAACAGGTTAAAGAAGACTTTCCTCAGAACGCATTAAATTATGGAGAATATAGCTCTTCTTTGCCTAAAACGATGTTACAAAATTATAATGAAAAAAATAATACAGAAACTGATTTAAGCATATCATTTGGGGGTAGCCGAGATACATCGGGTAGAATAGAATTTGGAGTAAAAGATGAATCAGAAAATAAAAAGGACAATTCTTAAGATAAAAGAGAATTGTAAGAATTGTGGAGGAGAAGGGTGTCACATATGTAGTTCGAGATCTAACAGGATCAAGAAATACAGTGATGCAGGAATTCCAAGTGTTTTTTGGGACAAGACAATTAAAGATTTTTATGGAAATAAAATCTTTAAAGAAAACATTAAAAAATACGCCACAGATATTGACTCTTGGTATGACTCAGGAAAGTCAATACTTATGGTGGGCTCACTAGGTACTGGTAAGAGCTATATGGGAAGTTGTTGCTTAAAATTAGCAATAGTAAAAGGTTATTCGGCAATGTACATAAACATGATGGATATAATAAATAATCTTTTAAATGAAAAAGGCTCAACGATATTAAATGACATTTTAAACAAAGATTTCGTAGTTATTGATGAGTTTGATAGTAGGTGGATTTTTCCATCAGAAAGAGTTGAGCAGATTTTTAGCTCAAATATGGAGTATATATTTAGAAACAGATTTCAAAATGGTCTCCCAACAATTATTTGCTCTAATACGGCAGAAATTGACGATGTAATTAAAGGATATCATTCTAAAGCGTTTGCAAGTCTTAAAGAAAAATATGCAGACGTAATATTTGTAGCAGGTGGCGACTTAAGGAGAAAGAAATGTTAGATTGTAAAGTTTTAAATTGGATGTTGAGAGGATCGATAGAGTATAATAAGATAAATAGAGAGTTTGATAAAGACTTAGTTTCAGAGGTTTTTGACTATGACTATAGACCAATAATATTAAAAATAATTGAATATTATTCAAGACACAAAGCTACTCCTACAATAAATATACTTAAAAAGATCCTTTCTGAAGAGGAGCTTGATCACGGATTTTTGGATTTAGTCGAAGCTTATGAAGTTAGTGATAACGAGATAGGGTATTATATTGATCAGATGAAAGAAAGATATAATAAAAGAATTGTAAAAAGACTTATAAATAGCTGCCTAGAAGAAAACTCAGATATAAAAGAAGTAAATAAAGAAGTAAAAAGAATTGTAGGAAAAACTGACAGATTGTATAAGTCTGATGTCTTTTCAGAAGGTAGACTTAAAGACTCTGTAAAAACAAGACTTGATAATTATGAGTTTGTTAAAAACAATCCTAATCTAAAACAAGGTATGCTCTCAGGATTTGTAAGTCTTGATGACTATACTTGGGGACTTAAAAACTCAGAAATGATGGTTATAGGTGGGGCTTCAAGTTCTGGTAAGTCTTTGTTAATGATGAATATGGCTATAAACGCATATATGGGAACAAATGACCCCGTAAATGGAGTTACAGGAAGAAAGGATGGAAAAAATGTTTTATATATATCTTTGGAGATGTCAAAAGAGCAGCTTGAGCAGCGGGTTGACGCAAATATAGCGCACATCCCTCACAGAGGGCTAATGAGAGGCACTTTGTCTGAGGCGGACATTCAGAGCTGGAAGAAGTCTCTAAAATTTCAAAGAGATCATGATAAGGTTTTTTATATTCTGGATATGCCTAGAAACTCTACAATGGCAGAAATAGAAGCGAAGTTTGAAATAATTACAGGTATTTTTAAACCAGAAGCGATATTTGTAGATTATTTGCAACTAATGTCTCCATCTACAGGTGCCACAGGAAGTGATTGGATGGACTTAGGTAAGGTTGCAGAAGAATTGCATGAATTTTGTAGAAAAAAAGACTTGCCAGTAATTACTGCGGCTCAAAGAAAAGCATCTGCAAAAAAGAGTTCTGGAAAATATAAAGATAATGTGGATCTGGAAGACTTAGGTAGATCAAAAATGATTGGAGATAACGCTACCGTTGTTCTTTTGATTGGAAAAAGAGAAGATGAAGATTTGAGAGAAGATATAGAAATTTATATAGTAAAAAACAGAGATGGTCCAAAAGGTAAGGTTGTGCTTAAAAAGACATTTGATAAGTCTAAAATAGAAGAGTTACCAGAGGGTTGGATTGAAGATACAGGAGATGAAAATGAAATTTAATATCAAGAAGGGAGATGTAGTAAAGATAGAAAATACTTGGGGCAAAATATATAATTATTTTGTCGTAAAAGTATCCAAAAAACACGAATACATAGAGGCTATGCCCTTAATAGAGGAAATAAGTGAAAACAAAATACCTTTGAGTTTGTCGCTACCTTTTCAGCTAATAAAAAATGTTAAACAGATTGACAAGTTAGAGTTATTGTATTTGTTAGGCAATGAAAACCCAAAAATTAAATGTGCACTTCAAAAAAAGTTATATAATAGTAATATAAAAGTGGAGGTATAATGCCAAGTTATTTATTTAAATGTTCAGGATGTGATGAGTTAAAAAAAATATCCTGTTCTGTGTCAGAATACCAAGAGGTTAAGGAAAGTTTAAGTTGCGAAAAATGCTCAAAAAAAATGTCAAGATGTTTTGAAAAAACATTTTCTTTTAAGATTGACAAATCTTCACACCAAATTGTCGAAGAAATACTTGAGCAAAAGCAAAAGTTAGTTGACAAGTTTAATCAAGGTGATTTAAAAACCATTACAGACATCTGCGGAGACTAAAAGGATGAAGATCTTATCTACACTAGAAAAATATCAGAAAAATAAAACAGAAGAGAAAGTAATAACTTTAAAAGAATATATTAAGATTCTTAAAAAAGACCCCTCTTTACATAAGACAGCTCACAAAAGAGTTTTGGACATGATACTCTCAGAAGGTGTGGAAAAAGACGAAGAAGGAAATATAATAAAATATAACTTTTTCGCCAAAGAAATCTTCGGGATAGAAGAGTCGATTAAAGAGCTTATGTCATACCTTAGAGCTGCTGCAAGCGGGAGTGAGGTCGGCAAAAGAATTCTTCTTATGTATGGGCCTACTTCTTCTGGTAAGTCTCAGCTTTCAATTTTATTAAAGAAAGGACTAGAGAGATATACTTGCACAGATGAAGGTGCAGTTTATGCTTTGGTGGACTCTCCAATGCAAGAAGACCCCCTGTTAGCTATACCTGACGAATTAAGACCTCAGGTGGAAGAGGAGTTGGGAATTAAAATTGACGGACAACTTAGTCCTCCTATGTCATATATATTAGAAGAACAATATGATGGAAATTTCTTGAATCTTCCTGTAAAGAGAATTAATTTTAAAGAAATGAAAAGAACAGGTATCGGAACATTTGTGCCTTCTGACAAGAAATCACAAGATATTTCTGAACTTGTAGGTTCTCTCGATTTATCTAAGCTTGCAGAGTACGGAACAGAGTCTCATCCCCTGGCTTATAAGTTTGATGGAGAACTTAACGTTGCAAATCGTGGTATTATGGAATTTGTAGAGATGTTGAAGGTTGATCAGAAGTTCTTATATGTTCTTTTGACTTTAGCTCAAGAGAAAAACATTAAAACTGGTAGATTTCCGTTAATCTATGCAGATGAGTTTTTACTATCTCATACAAATGAGACAGAATATAGAAGGTTCTTAGCTAAAGATGAAATGGAAGCTTTACACGACAGAATTATTGTTGTAAAAGTACCTTATAACTTAGAAATTAAAAATGAAGTCAAAATTTATGAAAAGTTGATAAATCAAACTGAATTAAGGAAAACACACATTGCTCCTTATTCTTTATATTGTGCAGCTTTGTTTGCAGTTTTGAGTAGGCTTAAGTTTAGCAAAAACAACCAAGCAACACTTTTGAATAAAGCATTTTTGTACAATGGTGATGAAGTTGAAGGTTTTACTCAAAAAGATGTACCTGCTCTTAAGAAAGAGTTTGAGAAAGAAGGTATGGTAGGAGTAAGCCCTAGATATATCATAAACAGGATCTCTTCAACTTTAGCAGAAGAAAATAAAGATTTTATAACTCCTATTGATTTGATTAGATCAATTAGAGCGGGATTTTTGTCTAATCCTAAACTAGATAAGAAAGAAATTGAAAGATTAGAAAACTTGTTAATTTTAGTTATAGAAGAATACTCTAAAATAGCTAAAAACGAAGTTCAAAAGGCTTTCTTTGTTAACTTCGAAGAAGAAGTTGAGATACTATTAAACAACTATATGGATCACGTAGAAGCCTATTTAGATGGTGTTAAAGTTGAAGACGAATGGGGGGAATTGCAAGAGCCTAATGAGAGATTTATGAGATCAATTGAAGAAAAGATAAAGATTTCTCAAACAGGAAAGGATTCTTTTAGACAAGAGATATATAGAAAAATGCTTAGATCTGCAAAAGCTGGTGGAACTTATAATTACAAAGAACATCCAAAACTCAAAGAAGCTTTAGAAAAGCAGCTTTTTGATGAAAGACAAGATGTTATAAGACTTACCGTTTCTTCTAATTCTAAAGACGAAGAAGCTTTAAAGAAAATTAACTTTGTAATTGAGACTTTGGTTGACAAATATGGCTATACAGCTACTAGTGCGAACCAACTGTTGAGGTATGTTTCTTCTGTAATGGCTAGAAACTAACATTAAGTTGGAGAATAGCCATGAGTAAAAATCTATCAGATATTTGGAAGCTGAAAAGAAGAGGGAAGAGAGACTCTACTAGACATAAAGAGCTAGTAAAAGAAGCTATAAAGAAGAATAGCAAAGATATAATTCAGCAATATGATGTAGTAACCACAGACGGTGATAAAAAAGTAAAAGTTCCCATTAGATTCTTGGATCAATATAGATTTAAGTATGGGAAGCTTTTTGATAAAAAAGGTGCAGGTCAAGGACTTTCTGGTAAGGAAGGTCAGAGATACAAAATAGGTCAGGGGAACAAAAAACAGTCGCCAGGAAGAAAGGCTGGCGATGAAGAGGGTTCTCATGAGTATAATGAAGAAATAACCATTGATGAAATGGTTGATATAATGATTGATCAGCTTAATTTACCTTGGATGAAAGAGACTGCCTTAACATCTGTCGTATCTACGGTAGAAGAATTTGACTCTATAGAAAGAAAAGGTCTTATGTCTAATTTGGACGTTAAAAAGACTGTTCTTAATAATATGAAAAGAAATATTGTAAAAGGTAATGACAAGCTAATTGGAGACTTCTCTAATGATGACTTAAGATACAGAACTTGGGACGAACAGAAAGAATATTCCTCTAAAGCTGCAATTTATTTAATGATGGATACTTCAGGGTCTATGTCGTTTGCTAAAAAAGATATTGCGAAGACATTTTACTTTTGGATGGTTCAATTTTTAAGAAGAAAGTATAAAGATGTAGATTTGGTATTTATAACTCACGATGTTTCGGCTCAGGAAGTTACAGAGGATCAGTTTTTTAAGATATCGTCATCAGGTGGAACAAAGTGTTCTTCCGCATTTAAGCTTGCTTACGATATAATGAACGAAAGGCACGATCCAAATAATTACAATACTTATGTTTTTGAATTTTCAGATGGAGATAACTCAAAAACTGATAATAAAATATGTTTAGATTATATAAATAAAATGCTAGATCGATGTAGAGCTGTAGGGTATGGTGAGATATTTTCGACTGACAAGGATACTTTGCCATATTGGATAGATGAAGATACGGTGCTTTCTAAATATTTGAGTAATAATATAAGCAGAACTCGCTTTGTTTCTTTGGTTCTTGGTAATAAAAGTCAGATTTTTAATGCGTTACAAAAGTTTTTCAACATAAAAGAGAAGGCAGAATGAATAAATATATAGCAAATCACATTGAGGTTTTAGAAAAGAAAGCAATAGAAATGGGGTTAGACTTCTATGACATGAAGTATGAAGTTGTCCCCATAGAAGTTATGCTGGAAGTTATGAGTTATGGACTGCCGACTAGAGCAAGACACTGGAAATACGGTCAGAGTTTTGAATATCAAAAAATGTCAGGAGAAATGGGAACATCTAAGGTTTACGAGTTAGTTTTGAACAATGACCCTTGTTATGCTTTTCTTCTAGATAGCAACCCAGACATAATTAACGTTTTTGTTAGTGCACATGTTTTAGGTCACTGTCACTTCTTTAAAAATAATTGGATGTTTAAAAGATCCGACAATCAAATGGTTTATAGAGCTGCAGAAAGAGCATCTAGAATAGACTCTTATATACAGAAATATGGCTTGCGAGAAGTTGAAAGAGTTATGGATATGGCTTTTGCTTTTGAAAAGAATATAGACTGGCATAAAGGTGTAGAAAGAAAAAAATATAAAGATGAAGAAAATGTTATAAAAGTTAAAAACACAAACGTTGAATTTGAAGATATCAGCGGACCCCGATTGTCTTTTAATTTCATTGACAAAAGATTTCCACCATCTGCAGAAAAAGACATTCTTTGGTTTTTAATTAACTATTCGAAGCTTGATAACTGGAAGAAAGATGTTTTTGATATCATAAGGCAGGAATCGCATTATTTTTACCCTCAGTATCTTACAAAGATAATGAACGAGGGATTTGCTGTATACATTCATACAGAGCTTATGCTTGATATAGATGTTACTCCTACTGAATTTATTGAATATTCAAAGTTGCACGAAAGAGTTGTGCAGCCAGGTGGCAATAAATTTAGCTTCAACCCTTATTATTTGGGCTTTAAGATATTTAAAGATATTGAAAAAAGATGGAATAAAAAGTTTGAAGATGGAGACTCTGAAATAAACGGATTTCAGAAGATATTAAATGTTGTAGAAGAAGAAAACGACATATCTTTTGTTAGAAATTATTTGACAAAAGAATTATGCGAGGAAATGGAGCTTTTTGTATATCAACAAACAAGAGGGCATGATGGATCTGTAATTGTTCAAATAGTATCTAAAGATTTAGATGATATAAAAGAATATGTTTTAAAGGACCTATATAACTATAGAGCGCCTAATATAAAGATAACAGGTGCATCTGGTATGGGTCTGGAGTTAGAGCATTGCTCAACTGAATATGGGACCTTAGATGGAAAGCATCTCAGAACTACGATGAGCTATCTTTATGAAATTTGGGGTGCGCCAATAGACATCAAAACGATTGATGAGAATAAAAATACTTACCACCTTACGCTTGATGAGGATGGTTTCTCAGATTAACAAAAATAAATAATTCTTCCTAACTATTTTGCTTACAATAGTAGTGTAGTTAGGAGACATTATGGAAGACGAATTTGAACATAACATCCCCCAAGCAGACTTCTCTTTTCAGTTTTCTGCACAAAGGGAATATCTAAAAATTGAAAAGAAGATTTTCAACTGCTTGGTTGAAATATCTAAGAAGAAGTTTTCTGAAAAAAAATCATGTGGAACTTTAATTGTGTGGGGAAACTTTTATCTTTGCGAAAATCACGTTATAGAGGGCATGAGACAGATAGGGATAAATCCAATTCAGAAATTTCTAAGCTTTGGATATGCTACTTTAGAAAGTGAAATTACCAAATTACTTGAAGAAAATTATGACGGGGCTTTTGTGGTTAATTTAAATGGTCAATTACTTGGTGCTAGGATTTACTTGTCAGTAGATCATCCTTCGTTGGAAGTTCCAGAGGGGTGCGGAACGAGGCATATCACTGCTGCAAGTTTTTCCAAAAGAAGAAATGTCTTAGGGGTCTTCAGCCTTTCTGAAGAAAATTTAACTGTTAGAAAATGGAAAGATGGCGTATTTGTCGATCAATTCTTTCCTGATGAAAAAGAAAATTAATAAATATGGAGAAAAAAATGAATAAAGAGAATAGTATTCTTAGCGATATCACTGTATACATGAAGTATGCAAGATACTTAGATGACAAACAAAGAAGAGAAAACTGGAAAGAGCTTTGTGATAGAAACATGAAAATGCATATTGAGAAGCATCCTTCTTTAAAAGAAGATATTCAAAACGCATATTCTTACGTTCTTGACAAAAAAGTTTTGCCTAGTATGAGAAGTATGCAGTTTGCTGGAAAGCCAATTGGTGTATCACCCAACAGAATTTTCAACTGTGCTTACTGCCCTGTTGATCACCAAAAAGTTTTTAGTGAAGTAATGTTTCTTTTATTAGGTGGCACTGGCGTAGGTTTTTCAGTCCAAACGCATCACATCGAGAAGCTTCCAGAAATAAAGTGCCCAAGCACTAAGAGAACTAGAAGATTCTTAATAGGTGACTCTATAGAGGGCTGGTCAGATGCAATTCATGCTTTGATGAAGTCCTACTTCACAGGTTCTTCGAAAGTCAGGTTTGACTTTAGTGATATTAGACCAAAAGGAGCAAGACTAATTACTTCTGGAGGAAAAGCCCCAGGGCCTCAGCCTTTAAAAGAATGCTTGGTCAAGATGGAAGGCATTCTTGATGAAAAAGAAAGTGGAGATCAACTTACTTCTATAGAGGTTCATGATTTGGTCTGCCACATTGCTGATGCAGTATTGGCAGGCGGAATTCGCAGAGCAGCCTTGATTTCTTTGTTCTCAATTGACGATGAAGAAATGCTTAGTGCAAAATCAGGTGAGTGGTACGAAACAAACCCTCAAAGAGGAAGAGCTAACAATTCTGTAGTATTAATGAGAAACAGAATCACTAAAAATAAGTTTTTAGATATCTGGGAAAGAGTTAAAGCTTCGGGATCAGGTGAGCCTGGATTTTATTTCACTAATGATGCAGAATATGGAGCAAACCCATGTTGTTTAACTGGGGATAACAAGATTTTGACATCTCAAGGTTACGAAATGATCGAAGACCTTCCTCAAAATACAACAATTAATTTTGTAAATTTAAATGGAGAGGTTGTAGAAGGTATCGTTTATGAAACTGGAGAAAAAGCTTCTTATGAGATCAAGTCAGGTAACACTAAAGATCCGTTTGTAATTAGAGCAACTGAAGACCACAGATTTATGCTTAATAATGGAGAAGAGTGCGAAGCTCAAGACTTATATGGAAAAAGATTAATGCCTTTTTATGCCATGAAAAAAGCTGAAGAGTCTCTAGACTTAAAATATGGCTTTCTATTTGGAGATGGAAGCTTTAGAGCAAATTCAGAACTTCATAAAAATATTGAATGTTCATTCACTCCAGTTAAAGATGATTCCGTGAAAAGAATGTTTTTGAAAACAGGCTGGAGCTCCAACAAGACAACATTTACTGTAGGTGTTAGCTTTGAAGAATTACAAGATTATGGTATAGATACATCAAAAGCTTCTCATGAAAGAAAAATGATTGATTTGCTTAATATGGAAAAAGAAGATGCTTGTGATTTTCTAACAGGTCTTTATAGCGCAAATGGTTCTATCGTAAAGGGAGCTAGAGTAGCTCTTAAGACAACATCAGAAGATGTAGCTAATAAAATAAATTCTTTTTATCAAGAAGTCGGTATTAAATCTTATGTCACAACAAATAAAGCTAAAAAAGTTAAATGGGATAATGGAGTTTATGTATCTAGAAAATCTTATGATGTAAATATTTCAGATTTGAAATCAGTTATTAAATTTGCAAAAAACATCTCTTTTGTTCAAGAGTATAAAACAGAAGCTCTAGAAAACTTGATAAAATCTAAAGCTCCATATGTATATTCTGTTACTTCAATTGGAATTCAAAAAGTTTATGATTTTTCTTTGTTTGACGATACTCACTGGGGAGTTGTAAATGGAATTGTTACTCACAACTGCGAAATATCGCTAAGACCTTTTCAATTCTGTAATCTGACCGAAGTTAATGTTTCAGATGTTGACAGCCAAGAAGAATATGAAAACAGAGTCTGGGCAGCAACAGTTATCGGAACATTACAGGCATCTTATACTGACTTTCATTACTTAAGACCTGTTTGGAAGAGAAATACAGAAAAAGATTATTTAATTGGAGTTTCAATGACAGGGATCGCCTCTGGAAAGGTTCTTGAGTTAGACATGCCTAAAGCTGCAGAGCTTTGCAAAAAAGTAAACAAAGAAATTGCCAATAAAATAGGTATAAAAGCAGCTGCAAGAACTACAACTGTAAAGCCCGCAGGAACAACATCTTTGACACTGGGAACTTCTTCGGGAATTCACGCTTGGCATAATGAACACTATATTAGAAGAATTAGAGTTGGAAAAGGAGAGGCTATTTACGGGTATCTTAAAAGAAACCATCCAGAAATTATTAAAGAAGACTTTTATAGGCCTCATGACACTGCAGTTATAGAAGTCCCGCAAAGAGCTCCAGAGGGGTCCATCACAAGATCTGAATCAGCTATGAATTTTTTATCAAGAGTCAAATCAGTATCTGCAGACTGGGTTAAAAATGGACATAGGCGAGGCCCTAACACCAACAATGTTTCGGCGACAATAACTGTGAAGCCTGGCGAGTGGGATTCTGTTGGAGAATGGATGTGGGAAAACCGCAGCATTTACAATGGACTATCTATCCTTCCTTTCTCTGAGCACACATATAAACAGGCTCCTTTTGAAGATTGTACTTCAGCAAAATACTCTGAAATGATTGAGCACATTACTAATATTAATTTAGATAATATAAACGAAGAAGAAGATAACACAGATTTAACAGGCGAAATTGCTTGTTCTGGTGGAGCTTGCGAGTTAAAATAGTGTGAGTTAAAATAGTGTGAGTTAAAATAGTATGATACAAAAAATATTGACAGATCGAACAGGTTATCAAAAAGTAGTTACTGAGCAAAAAAATATTTGGATTTCTGAAATTTTGGAAGCTTTAGGTGTTGATGATGACTTTTTTGATCTGCCAATAGATTATCAAAGAGATTTGTTAATAGAAAATGAGATACAAATAATAAGGTATCCTGATATAGATGCTTGTATGGTAATATTTGAGGGTGATGTAATAGGCGAGTGGTTAGGTCCCAGTTTGAGATTGGTAGAAGACGATCAAGGTTTGTATTTTGAAATAACGCTTGAATCTTGGTCCATATTAGAAAATCAGGATAATGATGACTAAGAAAAACTTTGTTATTGATACGTCAGTTTTGGTGTATCACGAAGATTCAGTACATGCCTTCCCAGGCCACAATTTATATATTCCTATGACGGTTCTAGAGGAGCTAGATGGTTTAAAGAGTAGGAGCGATTCTGTTGGAAATGCTGCAAGATATGTTAACAGATTTTTAGACGGGCTTAGAGAAAAGGGTTCGCTAGTTAAAGGTGTTCCTTTAGATAATAAACAAAAAGTTTTTGTTATATCAGACTTTGACTTATCTGTTTTGCCTGAGTCTATGACAGACTCAAATGATAACAAGATAATAGCTACTGCAAAAGCTTTGTCTGTTAATAAAAGAAATGTCATTGTTCTCTCAAGAGACATTGCCTTAAGAGTCAAGTGTGACTCTATTGGTCTAAAATCAGAAAATTATTCAAAAGAAAAAGCAAAAATAAGAAGAAGGGGAGCCTATACTGGAGTGTCGGTTCTGGAGTTTTTGCCTAATGAAATATCGGATTTTTATGAAATTGGATATTTGGAAACCGAATTTGAGCTTGAACCCAATGAGTTTGTAGTTTTAAAAGGTGGTCCATCTTCTGCTTTGGGTGTTTTTAAAGAGGGGAAAATAGTCAGACTTAATCATTCTGGAAAAAGAGACTTTACTGTTGAAGGAATTAAGCCTAGAAACAAAGAGCAGGTATTTGCTTGTGAAATGTTATTAGATCCCGATGTGCACATGGTTTCAATATCTGGAATGGCAGGAAGTGGGAAGACGTTGTTGGCTACTGCTTGTGCTATGCAAATGTTATTTTCAAAAAAATATGAAAAAATAGTCATATCAAGACCTGTAAAAAGCATGTCTGCCGATATTGGGTTTTTACCTGGAACTAAAGAAGAAAAAATGCAATCTTGGGTTCAGCCTTTCTTCGACAATATAAAAGTTATATTTGGAGGAAAGAGCCTGGCTTTTATAGAGGGTATGATTACGAGAGGAGCTATCGAAGTAGAAGCCTTGACATATATCAGAGGTAGAACTCTCCCCAATACTATATTTATTATTGACGAGGCTCAAAACATAACATACCATGAAGCAAAAGCTGTTTTGACAAGAATGGGGGAAGATTCTAAAATCATTCTATTAGGTGATTTAGAGCAAATAGATGCTCCTCATTTAGATTCTTCTAATTCTGGATTAGCCGCTGTTGTTGAGTTATTTAAAGATTTTGAATTATCTGGTCATATAACTCTCTTAAAAGGAGAGCGAAGTAAGCTTGCAGCTCATGCCGCTAAGATACTTTAATCCACCAATGATCTACGATTCCTAGATCTAACTTTTCATAAATAGAGTCTGGTAAGTGTGCTAAACATTCATACTTAAACCATTCTCTATTTTTTTTTGTTGTTTTGTAATCTTGCAGCCTGTTGTGAAGCCTTTTTTCTAGATGTCCACCTTCTTTTATCAAGAGTACGAGTTTGATTGTGTACGGACATCCATTTTGCAACTCTTTAAGTCTTCTTTTTACATTATTTGTAATGCCTACTTTAAAAGCGCCCGTTTTGTCACACTGTATTATATATAAGTCTTTCATGAATTAATTATAAACACATTTTGATGAAAATATTAATAATTAATTTGATTTTAAAAACTTTTTTAATCTTTCAAGCTTTGTACAGGCTGTTCTTGATGACAAGTTTTGTATCATGGTATCTAATTGAGTATCGAATTGTCTTGCGTGTTGCTCAGCTGCAGCTTCTCCTTGTGGGAACGGCTCTGTAGAGCTTGTATTTTTTGCTTTTTCTGCATCAACTTGATGTCCACGTTCGTGAAGAATTGTGTGCCCAATTATTTTTAAAAAGTTGTTAAAGTTTTCATCTGAATAATCATTGTTAAAATAATTATTCATGTTTGGTATAACAAAATGTATCTTATCTATTTTTCCATCTGAATTTTCATCTGCATTTGTGACATAAGCTAAAGAATCAGGTTTGTCAGATGGGGCCGACTGCTCATATATTATTTCATTGACAGACAATATTCTTGCTATTTCAGGAATGCCACTTAGACTAGGTTTTGCTTGTTCAAATCTTGTCTGAAAGCTTTGTGCTTCTTTTTTCATTTTATATCCTCGGTGCTAATCATTAGTTTTTTAACATTATCAACGTTAAAGCCTTTATTCTTTCTTTCTATAAATTCATAGATTATTCCAGTTAAAGGATGTGGTTTTGTAAAGCACTGTGTTAAGTCAGAAGACTCTATGGGTTCTTCTGTTGTAAACTCTGCTAAGTCTTCTTTTTTCCACTTATCCATAACATCTTTTACAGATGCCACTTGATATGCAACGTGATGAATCCCACCTATTCCGCCTCTTTCTTTTACCCAATTATAAACTATAGAGTCCTTTGTCCCTTCTGAGACAAATATTTCACAAGGCAAATGAAAGTCCGCATCTTCAGTCGAAATAAAAGAGATGAAAGACATATTTTTCTTTTTATTTTTCTTTTCAGGTGGAATTAAAGCATAACAAAGTGCTTTTTTGCAGTCCCCAAAATCTATTTCAAATTCGTCTGATATTTCATATCCAAATGCTTTTTTTAGAAAGCTCGTTGTTTCTTCTCTATTTTTTACTCTATATGCTATATGATCAAGACGCATTATTATTCCAAAATAACTATATAATACAGTTTAAGTTATTAATAAAATTATCTTGAAAATAAAAACTCTTTTGCACAATTTGTACAATAATTAAGTTCCTCATCAGTTAAACCTATGTCGTATTTTGCTAATGTGAATTCTCTTGCTAAATCTGTATTAGATAACATAATATTATCTGTACAGATTGCAACTTTGACCCCCTTTTTTATCCATTTCTTTATAGGGTGATCTTTTGCTTCTTTTATCACTCCTGTGTGGATATTTGAAGTTATGCAAGCTTCAATTAAAATATTATTTTTTATAACAAGCTTTACAATTTCTTCTTCGTTATCTAACAGAGTAGTTCCATGACCTATTCTTTGTGCTCCAAGATGATATATGGCTCTTCTTATTTCGTCACTACTTCTTCCCTCCGCTGCATGAACCGTTCTGTTTATACCATATGTTTTGGCTTTCAAAAACACATCGCTATACTCATATATTCCGTGTAAGTGTCCTATCGCTGGTCCGCCAGCCAAATCTATGCCTACAACCCTACCTCTGTTCTTGGCAGCTTCTACAAGCCTATTCAGCACCTTGGGGTCTTCTCCATATAATCCACACAAAATTAAATTTGCGTTATCTGAAAGCCCTTCTATTGATGCGTCTATAATCTCTTCTATTGCGGCTCCTTTATGAAGCTGAGGGGCAAACCTTATTTCCAAATTACTTATTGAGTTCTGTATTGCATCTTCGCAAATCTCTTTTGTTACTCTTTTAACGTCATCTGGGTCTTGAAGGACAGATAGAGTCGTAGCAAACCTTCCTAAGGCATCATGCAAAGTCATTCCCTTATGAAAGAATATGTCTTTGGAGTTCTCGCTTATTTTTATATTTTTTTGTCTTGCAAGATCTAACATTGTAGAAAATCTAAGAGAGCCATCAAGATGGCAGTGTAAATCGATCATTTTTTCCTCATTTTTTAATATTATATTCACGATTGTAAAAAATGAGTATAATATTATTGCAAGAATTAGCTTGCAACACAGACATTACACACGGAGGATATCATGTCTAAAAGTCCATTTGAAATTCGTCAAGGGTTGCTCCACTTGGCTTATGATTTATTAAAAGAGCAAAAGCATAGTAAGTTCAGAGTTAAAGATGAAAATAATCGTCTTAAACAAATGAAGATTAGCCAAGGAGGCAAAGCTGAAGATGTAGAGCAGTTCCTAGAATCAGATCTTGTTATTAAAGAGGAAGAGCTGTTTGGCTTGGCGGAAAAATTAAAAGCTTTTGTTTCTAAAAAAGATTAAATTATATATTTTTTTATACTTTTAGACCCACATATTATATATGTGGGTTTTTTATTAATATTATCAGGTGTATAAAAGGTTAAAGTATAATGTTGAAAAACAGAAAAAGAAAAATACAAAGCATTAGAAAAGAGTATATTAAATATATAACCGAACAACCACCTGGTGGCACAGACATTAGAAGAAAACCAGTGGCTGACCCTAAAGACCCTTCTAAATTACCTTGGGATGAATCAAGAAGGTCTTTCTAAAATCATTCTTCTCCTGACTTAGACGTAGAGCAAGTCACATATGAAGAAGAGATTTTTAATAAATTAAAAGAAAGTGGAGAATAAAAATGAGAAAGGAAAGGCTCAAGGAGTTTTTGAGAATTATAATTGCAGAAAATGCTGAAGAAATTATTTTTGAAGAAGTAAGTGTGAACATCAAAAACAAACCAGAGGAAATACCTTGGAAGTACAATTATTCAAAGCTACCTAAGATAAAGGATTTTGATGTAATTTATATGGACGGCAGAATTGCAACGAAAAAAGACTTAATATCTACATTTGGGTTGTTTGCAGATGGAAAAAGCTTCTATACATTAAAAAAAAGTCAACGAGACTTTACTGATAAACTTAGCTACTTTAAATATTCACCAGATAAATATTCTAAAGAAATATTTTGCTCAATATTAAAAAAAACAAATATTCAAGAAAAAACATGTGATGAATATTACAGAGAATATTTAAAAATTATAGAAAATCAAACAACTCTTTCAAACATAGATGCTTTATTCAAAATTTCAAATGGCAAAATAGAAAAACAGCATGCAAAATTTATAGACAAATATGTTCATTTAGTTGGCTCTGTTATTGAAGATAAAAAAGACATAAGAGGAAAGATATCTGAAGAAGAAATCAATCCAGATGCCGTAATTTTGCCTTTTTATAAGAATCTAGATCATTTAAAATCCGAATCTTTGAATATGTTGTTCTCAAAAGAATGTAAAGAAGGAAGCGGAGTAGACTGCCTAGAGCCAAACGCCATAAGTGGTCTTGCTAGTACGGAAGGGCTGAGTCTCGAGGGAAGACTGATAGAGCAGGCGGAAAAAGAAATAAAAATTATAAAGCTGATCCCTATTTGCAAAAGAGATGATGGTGTTAACGTATATTATGATTTAATTAGCGGTGCAGTTATAAATGACAAAAGAAAGCAGTATGGAGTAATTACAGATAAAAAAACCCTTTATATAAATTCAGAATTCAAACAATATGTGGAGCATCATAGAATTGAAGATGCAAACTCTCAAACAAAAGAATTTATAAATGATATAAAGTGGGAGGTTTGTAGAGTTAAACCAAAGCCAAAGTTAAAACTAGGTCCCATGCCCAGTCCGCATGGTCCGATTTGTTCTTCTTCTATTTTTAAAGATACTCCTTACTGTCAAAACATAAAGAAAATAGAAGATTTTTGCAAAGGTAACCCTAATGCTCCAATTTGTGCAAAGCCAGAAACAATAATTACAGAAATAAAATCAGGTTGGGATTGGATGTGTAATCTTGAACCATTTAAAAGTGAGGCTATTTGCGGAAGAAGAAAGAAAAGACAAGTTGTAAAAAAAGATGAATTCGACCTTCCTGATTCCGTACATACTTGGCAAGAGCCAAAAACTATACGTTTAGACGAATCAAGGAAACACCAAGGGGGGCCTCCAAACATGGACATAGGGCAGGTCACATATGAAGAAGAGATTTTTAATAAATTAAAAGAAAGTGGAGAATAAAAATGAAGTACAATCTAGCTAAATTAATGAAACAAAATTTAGAAAATAATAAAAAAGAACTTAAGAAATATTCTTTTTACGGCAGTATGTTACCTTTGCTTTTTACTGGCTGTAATATAAAAGGCGTTAATTACAATCACTTTTTTTGGTATATCAACGGAACAGATATAGTTGTTAATAATGCAGTTCCTTGTTCTGTAGAGTATGACAGATTGATTATGGGTAGTGAAACCATACATATTGCTAGATATATTTGGGATGACCTATCAATGTTAACAGTTGATGAGAGCTTATTTCAAGGAACCACTTCTTTGTTTGAGCCAAACGTAACTACAGCCTCTATTGTAGAGGCTGAATTGCAAGCGTTAGAAAATGACCCTGAAAAATCAAGATTAAAAGATTTTATAATGACAAGCTCTCCGTCTGTGCCATATACTTTACACTTTAAAGTTGAGCACTTTGTATCTGGAAATTTAGAGTCAAATAGACCTCAAATATTAAATAGTCCAGAAAGAGCTTATGGTAATGCGGAAACTGTAGAAGAAAATATAACTATTTAATGCTTATCACAGCAATCAACATCTTTAACATTTTCTTCTTTGCTCCCAGATATTTTAAGCCATATACCAAACAGTATAGGGACTGCAGCCCAGTGAAAACACAAAATTAAAGATGCTGGAATCCCTGTGTAAAAAATAGGATTAACATAGTTTCCTAAAATTCCAAATATAATAGGTGCAACTACGTCTTCAGCTATTTCCCATCCTACTACAATTATTAAGAAAGCCATTCCGTGCTTTTCAAATAAGCTTTTTAGGTAGTCTAATCTAAAATATTTTTGTTTTTGCTTAATATTGTTTTTTATATAATTATACATTTTCATTTTAACTATCTTTGCTTTCTATTAGCTCAATGTATCTTTCCAAATACCATTTTGCTTTCTTGAGATCTTGTAAGACGTTTTGTGCGGGCTTCTTCCCAGCTCTAGATATATACTTAATAACGTTCCCTAAATGAAAGCCCAACTTCCATTCTTCTATCACTGATATTGCTTCATGTTTTGCATCTTTGCCACCATAATGTTTTGGGTGGTCTATTGACTCGTACATAATTACTCCATGTCTTTATAGTGCTTAAAATAATTAAATGTTTGCAACACCAAACAAACAGACAATAAAAATAAAAATATTAATACACATTGTGCTTCAGAAAAGAACAAACTGGTTACCATTACTGTTGCAAATCCTGATATTCCAGCAATTGAAAATATTAAACTGGAGCAGTAAGATACATTTTCAAAGATATCTTTCCCGTATTTATCAACAATGTGCAAATTAAATGTTATAGAGAATAACTCTGCACATATCAAGAACAAAACTGACAAGCAACTTCTGCCCATAAAAAATAGAAAGGATTCCAGAAATACATCGATGTTGCAAATATATATAATGAATCTAATACTAAAAAGCTAACGTATATTCTTTTTAACCCTAAACCTTTAAAATAAAAAACAAACAACTCTGCACTTCTAGTGCAAATCAAATAAAATGATATCAAACTAGTCGTCCAGAGCATACCCTGAAGCTTGTGAATTATTGGGCTTATTAAAGTCCAAACAAAAAACAAAATTAGCCTTAAATAATAGCTAGTCTTTCACAAAGACATCAAACAACTTGAATTTTTCATATAAGGCTTTCATTTTGTTCTCCTACTTCAGTAGGAATTATAGGCATGATTATATAAATTTTATTAAAATTACCACTATAGTTAGAATTTTAATCTAACGGTATTGTAACATCATGAATATACGAGCTTAACTTTTTTAGCCCAATTATTTTAAATATCTCCATAAATGGATGCGCAATGCAATTATGAGTAGTCCATTTAAACCTACCAGTTTTACTTAAAAGTTTTTTAAATCTTCTTTCCATTTGTAATCTCTCTTTTTAAAAAAGTGGACTCTCAAGCCCTTGAGGGGCTTTTGAAGCTTACTCTTCTTCATCATCTGAAAGAGCAGTTTTTATAATTTTAGGCATAAAAAAGTATGCAGCTACACATAATAGAATGCTAATTCCACCAATAATGTATGAGATCTGCATTGCCAACATAACATAAGTTTGTTCCATTTCGTCTCCAAAAAAGTGCTTTGGGAGGGGCTTGAACCCTCACGCTCATTCGAGCATAGCATTTTAAGTCCCCTGTGTCTGCCAATTCACCACCAAAGTAGGTGTCTGTCACGTAAAAAAAGTTACCACAGACTCTACTTGATACCCTAAGATCAGCAGCAAAATATTACCATTTGTATAAAAGAGCCGCATTAGGTATAGGTGTTATTCCGAAACCTTCTGAGCTGAATCTCATACCCATTGGCAGTTCAAATCTAAAAACCATATTGTCCCAAAATATATATTGCATTCCGACTCCAGGTCCGACAATGGTTCCCCATCCCTCATCTATTGTCTCTGTGCAAACTTCTTTACCTTGCTCTGGATTTTCTAAATTTTCGACCCAATTACAGTTTTCGTCTTTGCTTTTCCAAAAGCCCCCTCCAACACCTAGAGAGCCATATAGTCCTACCTTTCCGTTTTCATGAAAGTTTCTTTTTAAATTAAGTCCTCCAAAGACAGTTCCACCATCTTCTTCATCCCATATTGGCAATGCTGTTACTTGAATGCCCCATTTTTCGGTATCATAAGAGTATGACAATCCTGCTCCATATGTTCCTCCAGCTGCAAAGCCCAAAGAGTTTGTGGCTGATTGTGCGGTGTTTAATAAAAATAATAATGCTATCATTTGCACCTCCGTGTTCCTGTATATTATACACATTTTAAATTATTTTTTTTTTATTTTTTCCAATTTGAGTTCCACCTAACTCCAACCGTTGCAAATTCACCTTCTAAGTGATCAAAGTTTGGATCGTACCACCTCTCATAAGAGGCAACAATTGAAAAGTTTTCTAACGGGACCTCTATCTGTTGTCCAACAGATAATGGCCAAGGTCTAAATGTAGAAGACCAATGTAACTTTCCTAACTTAATTCCTGCTGCTAACTTTGCCGTTAAAATAAAAGGATACGCTATTCCATATTCATATTCCGCAAAGAGCAATTCGCCTTCATTTTTTTGCCCTCTTAGAATGGAAGCACCTGGGTGTGTCTCCCAAGAGTCTGGTCGGTTACTGGTTAAGAACCAGGCTGATCCCGCATTTACTTCTTTAAATTCTTTAGTCTCAGCTTTTGCTGAAATAATACTCGCAATAAATAACAATAGCTTCATTATATTCTCCATTGAAGTCCGACAGTTAACAAGTCGGAGGGAAAAAGATGCCAATACTCATAAGATACAGTTATATAAGTATTTCCACTTTTTATTTTTATTTCAGGTCCAACAGTTATAGGAAAAACTCTTGCTCCCAAGGATAAGTTTACAGGGCCCATAGGAACTCCCATCAGTGCTTTTGCCGTAACTATAGTTGGAAAAGCTACGCCATATTTGAATTCAAAGTTTATTCTTTCTCCTTCAAAAGTTTTTACCCTAAGTAAAGATGCTCCGAAAAATGAACCGTTTGACGGGCAGTTTTTTGTATACCCGCAAACACCTGTGTTTAGTTCTTTGAAATCATCTTTTTCAAAGTTACCAGCAAAAGAAATTGAACTTAAAACTGTAAGTATAAATAACAACATTTTTTCTCCCTAAAAAAGGTGGAGGTGACAAGATTCGAACTTGCGACCCTCTGCGTGCAAGGCAGATGCTCTCCCAACTGAGCTACACCCCCCATTTTTTATAAAATTACTTGATTTATTTCTGATATTGGAACCTGACGGACATATTCTCCGCTAGACTTCCTATTCCTCCAAGGCTTTAAAGGATATTTCAAAACAACGTCTCCTTTTATTATTGCAGCTCTTGTACATTTATTATTCATCTGAACATAAAATACGTTATAATTATCTGCAAACTCAAAAGGTACTTTTTCAGTAAAAGTTTTTTCTTTTCTCCATTGGTGGTCTTTTCTTTCAATACAATTTATTGAGCTAAAGGGGAAAGATTTATCTCCCTTCCAGTTTCCGTATCTAACTTCAACTTCCCAACATGCTACAACTTTATCATCTTCATTCAAAGTAAGTACATCAATTCCATATTTATTAGGATTTTCAATGTGTCTGACATTTTTGTCCTTAGAATGTTTTTTTTCTAAATAATTTAACATTGCTGTTTTTCCTTTATTGTCAAAAACTCTATGTTCTTCTTTGTCAAACTCTTTGATTATCCCTTTCATATTTCTTTTTGTTCTTTGATCCATTTTTTCTCCTTTTATAAAAAAGTACACTCGGCAAGATTCGAACTTGCGACCGACCGCTTAGCTTACCAGCTACAGATTTCCCTGCCATAAAATGAAAAACAAATTATGTTTGTGGTCTGGACTATATCTTCACCGTTTCAGGTGTGACACGTGTAGTCTCTACGGATCCTCACAATAATCTTCCAAAAAGTTTATTCCTTTCGTCTGATTATTCTTTGGTGTTCCTACCCTAAATGTTGCTGATTTTTCAAAAAGGTCACATTTAGCCTTCAAAACTCCTAAGCCTCCTTTGTTTTTTGTATGATGTAAAATCATTTTTTAAAACTCCGAAAATAATAAGTTTCCACGGGATTGCCATCAGCTTAATCTGTTAAGGTTCCCCCGTTATAGTGTCATCCACCATATATCTTTATGTTTTGATATATGGGCTCCTATTTTAATTAGGCTTTAAATAATAAAACATAATTAGACTCAAAGGCGGTTGCTCTATCCAGCTGAGCTACGAGTGCATAAATTTTAAAGATCACGGATAGTTATCCACAACACTATTATACTCAGAATGATAATTATTGTATAAATTATTCAGAGAAAGTTACTTCTGTTGCTTTGAGTAGCTCTCTTAGGCTGTCTTGCATTTCGTTATTTGGTAAGGCATTCAATGTTTTGACTTCTTCTAAAAGTAACTTTTCGGCTTCTATTCTATTTATTGTATCACCTTGTTGGGTTGCATTTTTTATATTATTCATTTTTACTTTAAAGGTATTCAAAGTCAAGCCTATTGCAGCTAGAAGCATTTTCAACTTACTGCCAGAGTTAACTGCTTTTTTAAGTTCTACTGCATTAATTACTATTCCCGCTGGAGCATAATATAAAGAAGTTACTTTTAGTAGTGCTTCAAAAAATGATCCGTCTTTCATTTTATTATAAAGGTCGTCACAAGAGTTTGATGTTAATATGGTTTTTGCAATCATATAAAATGGGTTTACATTTGAATGAAATATGTCTAAAGAAGACAGTATGTTATCAAATATGGATATCTCCTCTTGTTTGTCGTCTTCTTTTGTTTTTGCTGAACAACTTCCAGAAAAGAACTCTTGAGAGACTGGCACTGGCGGAAAAGCCGTAGATCCCGCTGTCAGAATAGTCATTTCTGCTGAATAATTAAGTTTAATCGACTCTCCGTTGTTTGATATATCATATCTTTGTAAGTCTGCACAAAATTCTGATATTGACCTTCTTATGTTGCCGCCTATTGATTGTGAAATTTGTTGATCTAAGTTTTTTGAAACTGGCAGCAGCTTGAGTGCAGCTATTTCTCCTAAGTGGAAGTACAGTTTTTCTAAATCTTTTATTACTATGATTCCGTTTCTTATCTCATTGTTCATTCTTTCTGTTTTATCTTGTATTATTTGTACAATTTCTCTTTGAGATTTAATGATGCTTTTTAATTTTTGTATTTCGCTTAAGTTCATATTGCCTAAGGAACTAAAGTCATTTTTAATAAAAATCTCATGGGCATTTTTTAATTGCTGCAAGCCTTTAATTCTTCTTTCTATGCTATAATCTGTTCCGCCTGTAAAAGAATCAGGGTCTAATGCGTTATCTTTAAGGTACTTTATATATTCATCTATAGAATTTATATTATATATAAGATCTCTTTCTATCAGGTCATCTGTAGAAAATTTTATTTCTATCTTATAACTATTTGTATTTGTATCTTGAATTTCATAACTTTCGGTTCTTGGGCTTTTATATTTTTGTAGCTCATAGTTATCGTCTACATCGCTTAATTCAACAGGAGGTCCTGATTTGACAGCTTTATTGAGATAAAAATTTGCGTCAGATGAAGACCCCTGGAATCTTAACGATTGGTTGAGGTCAGATGATTGAAAATCTGCGGTCAAAGTAAGTCTTGGTTTCTCTCCAAAAAGCATGTCTTTTTCTACTACATCGTTTAAGAGAACAAGGTGGCTTTCATTTATTTTAAAAGATACAAGTCTTTTAAACTCAAAACAAGAAACAAGCATCTCGCATGTTTTTGTAGAATAGTTAATGGTGCATTTGCTTGATTCTATTAGGCCTAAAGATACATCGGTTCCAGTTAGTTTTTTAAGTCCTTGCCTTACATATACTGGATTTACATTTAGTTTAAAGTACTGACTTATAACTTGCTCCATATATTCGTCATAGAATAAGTTCAAAACATCGCCAACTTTTTCTGACAACATATCTGACGTTGTCCTTTCTAAGTTTCCTGAACTTGGCATAAAGCCAAAGTCTCTTCTCAGCATAGTTTCTGCGAGGTTTTTTTCGTTATTAAAACTAAGATCATACAGGTCCTGTCCCGATGTTGCATCTTCATATATGGTTCTAATTTTATCATCTATAACTATATCTGTTTCGTCAAAATAAGTTGCACCTATAGGAGTTATTATTGCACCTGGCTTTATATTTCTCACGGCTTCTGATGTGTTTAAAATCTCATCATCTTCCTTTTGTATAAACTCTTTATCTTGATATGTTGAAAATATATTTCCTGCTTCAAAGCCGTATGGTGATCCAAGAATCAAAGAAACAATCTCTTGTGTTCCGTCTTCATTTTTGACATCAAAGTTTCTAACTCTAAGTCGAACTAATGATGTCAGTTCTGTTTTATCGGCCAGAGACTCTCGCTTTCTTAGTTCTTTTATTTCTTTCTTCTTTTTTCTCTGTTCATTAACATTTGTTTCCGATTCCATCTCTATTTTTTTGTTTTTTATTTCTTTCTCTATTATATTCTTTTCCGATGGGATTATCTCTCTGAGCTTATTTAGGTTGTTAGGTCTACACTTATCTTTAAATATCTCAACTTGAAATTTTCCTTGATCTGACATATCTAGGTCTTTTAACTTGTTGTTTATTCTTTTTACAGCCTCTTCTGTAGACGCATTCTTAAAATCTGCAAGGCCAAGGTAAGAATAAAGATCTTTTACTTTTAATATATATATTACAGAGTTACCAGATAATGCATCTAGAACTGCGTTATGAAAGTAACCTCCCGCAGCTTCTTCCGTGGTGGGTAATGAGTGGCAGCTGTTGGTTCCTGCCACATCAGACATTCTAACTACATCCATTGGATGTCTGGTATACAGCCTAACTAATACCTCTGACCCGCCAGCTACTTGGTCGAGTTTCCGTGCAGCTTCTTGTGCGTAATCAAGAGCACTTTTTATTTCTTTTTCTGCATCATCTCTAGATGGGAAGGGATAGTCAGGTAATTCGTTTTCTTTCGGAATTCTTTGACCTAGTAGCCTCATTTTTACTAAAAACTCTTCACTTTCTCTGTTTTTGTTTATTGTCAAAAACATAAGGTGGTCTTCAAGGTATCGTTTTGCTTCTTTGTAATTCCAATTTACGTAAAACAAGTCTCTACTTTTTCTTAACGGGGTGAAAATACTTTGTTTAAACTTCTCTTCAAGAGAGAGTGTATATTTTTTAACATCATAAAGCTCAGCCTCCTTTTTTCTTTTTAGTTCACCAAGACCTTCCATACCTATTCCAAATAAAGCCCCTCTATTAATTCTGATAAAACTTATCAGCTCTTCTTCTTTTTTTCGCAATTTTGCATATTTATCTATTTCTTTTAACAAATCAGGGTAATTATTCTTTAGTGTTTCATTTTTAAAGTTATTTACTTTTCCTGAGTATTTGCCTAGTGCTTTTCTGCAGGCTTTTTCGGCTTGTTTTATTCTTTTTTGAATATCTAATAGTTTAATTTCATCTATACTTGATTTGTCTCTTGTAAAAGCCTTCCGTAATGCGTCATACCCAAGTAATGTTAGCATCTCTGCCTTTATTGTCTCTGCGTTTTCCAAAACGTTATCTAACCCTGGGACTCCCTGTATTAATCTAATCTTTTTTATAAAAAAATTTAAATTTGACCAAGCTTCTCTGCACACGCTTTGTATTGATTTTGTCAGGTTGCTATTTTCGAAAGGTATCGCCACCCTGTATCTGTTCTCTGGAAATATCTTGGGGTTGTTGTTTCTTATTCCGTTTTTGCCATATTCTTCTAATAGTTTTGCTTGAAACTCGCTCATAAATCTTTGAGTTGCAGATGTTTTTGTGATATAGTCTTTGAATGTATCTTTTATAAATCTTCTTCTGTAGTTTTTGTTATACTTATTCATATTCAATTCCGTTTTCATAGAGTTGTATCCTATGCATATTTATTTTTTATTAGTAACTTATTTTGTAAACCAATCAGCCACTTCAGAAGAGGCCCAGCTATGCGGCTTTGTCTCGACCATATATCCTTGAGATTTTACAATGCTTGTGAATTCTTTATGAAAAACATGCGTCTTATTCTTTAAAGGGTTTGAGCCTATGTCAAGATGGACTGTTAGTTTGCTAGGAGGTATATTTATTAAGCTTTGTAAGTTTATTGCCGCTTCAAGAGCTAAAAATAATTCTTTTGACATTCTTGCTCTTAGTGTGGCATGTTCTTTTCTCGGAACTCTCATTTTATAATAATATGCTGCAGCACCTTTTGTTCTATGATGATAACATATCGTAGTAACAAACAATATGTAGTCAAAGTGCATTTGGCTATCCGCACCGACATGAAAGGAGAAACCTCTTTCCTTTCTTAGTTTCAAGTCTTTTACAAAATTCTCATAATCTATTTTGTCTTTATCTATATTAAAAAGTTTATGATCTGCAAACACAAACACCTCATTGAATATATATTAATTAATATACAGTTAATAAAAGAGGAAAAGTATGAATTGGAATAAATCTAATGGTGCGAGACTTAATAGTAAGTTGACAGCTTTTTTAAATGAATTATCTTCAAGAACCAATGTGCCCATCTATGTAACTTCTGGAGAAAGAACTCCCGAAGAGCAAGTTTCTGTTGTTTGTAATAATACAATAAAGCAAAACGGAAGAAACCTTAATGTTTATAACGACCCAAAAGAAAGAGAGCTTTACGAAGTAGAATGCCAAATTGGCGGAGACAGATCCAAAATTGTTAATTATTTAAAAAGTAGAGGTCCAAAATCTCATGGAACAGGCAACTGCCTTGATTTAAGTGTACACGACTTATCTGAAAGTGAAATATCAGAATTAATGACATCAATAAAAGACATTGGAGGATATCCCCTTAGAGAGCATCACCCTCCTCACATTCACATAAAGATAAATTCCAGCGGGTTGAGATTGAACTCAGGCTCTTTAGCTGCAGGAATAGCTGCAGGAGATATTACTATAAAGTCAGCATTGGATATGATCTTTCAAGATGGCGAAAATTGCAAAATAACGCAAGACCATATAAATGCTATTAAGAAAAAGCTTAAAAATAATGAGTTTTTAATTGAAGTACTACAAGGTCTACTTAAGTTCTTCGGCTTAGAAGATATATCAAAAAACATAGACTTAGAAGAGATTATAAATAAGATTTTAGATAGATCTACTGATAAAGATTATGAAGATTTAATTAAGTACATTATAAGTGAAGATGCCGAGAAGTTATTTGAGGGATTATGCACTCCTGATAAAAGAGATAACAAGGTCTTAAATGTTGGGTCAGGAAAGATAGACTTTAAAGAAAGATATAATGATTATTTTCTTGATGATTTTTATAGAGCCACTTCAATAAAAGAGTCTAATGAAAATCATGATGCGTTTGGAAGAGATGGAGAGATAAGTTCAGTTCAGATGATGTTCTTTAATGCAATAAATTGGTTTGGAGAAGAAAGAGTTTTTGAATTGGTTAAAAAAGAAAAAGGCCCAACTAAAGAAGCAAGACTTAGAGCTATATATAATAAGTATAGAAACAGAGAGGGAAGAACAAAGGATGAGTCTGTAGAGGCTGGAAGAATATTGCAAGGTTTATCTATTTATACAGAAAAAAATGTAGAAAAAGTATGCAAACAAAAAATGCAGGAATATTTCAACGAGAGCCAAGACTTTTTTAAAGTTGCTTGCAAATGGAACACTGGAAAGGCAGAAATCCCTTGTTCCAGAAACGAAGATTACCCAAAGGATGTTTTGGGTATAATGTACGGGTTAATACATAAAAGTTCAAATTATAACTCTTTGGGTATTAAGAAAATTGCTCATTACACAATGCAAACTATAAATAAAGAAGCACTAAGTTTAGATTTAAAGGGTAAACATTTAGATTCGAAAAAATTAAATAATGCTGTTTTAAAGTTATTTAAAATTATCTAAAGTTTCTTTTAATTCGTTTACTCCATCTGAAACATTTGTTACAAGTATGTCTGGAAAGAATGCGTGAATGAAACCGCATATAGATAACTTTGCTAATGTTATAGATAGAGACATCGCAAACTTAAAAGTTGATGCCAAGTTTTGTTTATATCTTCTAAATAACCCATTTTAATGCCTTTTTGTTACACATATATTATTTGCTATTACTTATTAAATAATTAGTTAAAACCTGTTAATTATGCTAATATACAAATATTAGTTGGGAGGCACAAATGATTAACCTGCTTATAAAAATTGCTGATTCTTTAGACAAAAAAGGGCTTCATGTTGAGGCTGCTCAAGTTGATCAGCTAATTAGAAAAATTGCAAAAGAGCTTGAAGAAGATTTTTCAAAATCATCTAAAGACATACAAGAAGATGATGCTGAAAATGATGCTAAAGATTTTCCTGATTTAGACGAAGATGGAAAAGTAACAAAGAAAGATATACTTATAGGACAAGGTGTGTTGGACAACGAAGGCAACCCTGTAAAAGAATCCTCTATAGATGAAGCTTATAATAAAGTCATAAAGAAAAGAACTAAAAAGTCCTGATCTTAAAGTTTATCTAGTTTAGATATGATTAAAAAAAATTCAAAAATTATTGGTCCTTTCCCTGATCCCTCTGACTCTAGACCAGATGATCAAAAGTTTCATTTTACTTATGATTCAGACAGAGACTTTTTTCGAGTTGCAAAAGCTCCGACAGGAAGAGGTGGGGTCGGAAAGAAATATTATAATGGTTCAAAGGCTTATAATACCTTAATGAGATTAAAAAGAGTTTGGGATAGAAATTCTGATGTTGAATTAGTAACCTATACCGAAGTTCCTGAAAGTCTTATTTTGTCAGATGATATATCTATTCCAAAAGCTGAAGTTACATATGATGAGTCTGGAACTCTTATATTTGGAGACTCTCAGATCGGTGGTAACTTGGGTAAAAAGCTAGAATCCTTATATGGTGGATATAGAGTTTTTAAAAATGGTAGCAACCCTGCAAGTTGGGCACCTGGCGGGGCAAATAATCATTTGATTCACGATAAGCTAAAAGAGTATCCAAAAAATATATTTATAGCTTTGGGTGGGAATTCTTCTAGCGGAATAGAAAAACTTATGTCTTACATAAAAGAATCTTCGCCTTGGTCTGAGATTACATTCTTCACGCCTCCTCCTCCAGCTTTAGATGGAACAAGATACCAGTTTTCAAATCACAAAAACAGAAGAGAAAGAAATAACTCTAAACTATTATCCTCATTGCATTCTAAAGGTGACATTAATATTGTAGATTTACATGAAGTGTTAAAAGGTGGCTACTATTGTGAAGGCAAATGTGATGGAATACATCTTCCAAATTTTATAGTTGAAGATATATTCTCAAAAATAACTTAAAGGTAAATCGATGCCAGTTGACTCATTAAACGTATCAAAAGTTTTAATATTAGATAATGACAAGTTTCTAGTCTTCAAAAGAAAAGATAATTCCAAGTTAGACCTTCCAGGTGGCCATGTCCACGTAGGAGAAGAGATGAATATGGGCGCAATAAGAGAGGTCTATGAGGAGTTAAAAATAATCTTACTTAATTGCACAGAAGTTGTATCCTACGGAAACAAAAAAATATTCTTTTCTGATAGTTTTACTTATGCCAATGACTTTGGCGGAATAGAGTTGGATACCAATGAAAATACTGAGTTCTATTGGATGTCATCTGATGACTTTTTGGATATAAAAATAAATAATGCTACAGACTGTCTTGTTGCAGCGAAAAGTCATATAATGTGCATAGAAAGAAAGAAGAACAAGTCTTAGTGAGACCTTTATTTTTCTTTTGCGTCTAGTTGCTCTTTTAATATTTTGTTTTTAAACCTCAAGTCTTCTATCACTTGATCTTTATCATTTATTGATTTTTCTAAAAATTCCACTCTTGTTCTAAACTCAGCAATCAATGTTTTTAATTCTGTAAACGAAGTAAGGAGTTTTTCTTTGTCATTTCTGCTTTCTTCTAATTTATTTTCAAGAATAGCTACTCTTTCTCTTAGATCATCTCTAAAAAGATTTTGCTCACTTCTTTCTTCTTTTTCACTAAGTCTATTAATCTCCAGCTTTTTTTGATAAAACTCCCAGGCTTTTGCTCCACCAAGAGTTGTTATTATTGTAATAATTACGGTTATTATTCCTTGGTCCATTGTTCTCTCCTGTTATATCGGTCTACAGCTTTTTTGCTCCGCCACTTTAAATAAATAAAAATAATTAACTGAAAAATGAAATCGTAAAATAAAACTTTGTTTCTGTACACTAGTTGCAGTATTGCGAGCATTTGACCTATTATTAAGGTGTAGCTTAGATCTCTTCCTTGGGGATCTCTTACTAGTATTTTATAAATAGAATATAATCCAAAAGGTATACCTAAATGTATCACCCAAAGAGGGTATGTTGCATGTATGTTGTAAAAAATCATTGGATTTAATACCATTATAATTACAGACATTACTATTCCTAATAATTCTGTATCGGAATACAAAAGTGTTTCTTTTAAACTTTTGTGTAATTTTTCTATATTCATATTATATATCCTCATAATTTGCGGCTTCACCTAAACCGCAAGGATTAAATGTATCATACTTAACTTTTATTCCCGTGAAGACAAGGTCTTCTCCGCTTGCGGGGGTCTGATTCGCCAAGTATATCTCAGCATTTATCGCATTAGGTTGTCTGTCAGTAATTTTAAAATCTACCGAGTCCACTACGAACGTCTCCGAAAACCTTTCACCAGCCTCAGCTCCAGATCCGCTGGCAGCAAATGTTGTAGAATTAGAGTTAGATATTACTATTGGTGCGGAATAATCATAGTTATGTATAAACACTGTAAAAGTCAATCCCACTATTCCCACCAAAGGTGCAGCTGCAACCTCGAAGTAAGGCTCTATAGATATTATTTTTGATCTAGATGGTAAAAAAGAAGATATATTGCAGGAAAATGAATAGCTCAAAGCAACGTCATAAACTAACTCTATCCCTTTTCTCACAAAAGTGTCAGACATTGTTGGGTTACCTAAGTAGTCTGTATGTTGTCTGACAAAATGTAATGCACTTATAAATTTTTCTTTTTCTATGCCAAGGTTTGTTCTTATAGATCCTGTGTCATTAACATTTCCTATTAAAATACCCTTTTGAGATTCTGCTGCTATATTAAAAATAGCTTTGTTACCAGTAGAACTTCCTTCTATGCTTATTATTTCGTGGCTACCTTTTTTAAAAGAAATAGCTCCAGAATTCCCAGTGACTTGAAGGGTTATTTCCTTGTCAGTACCAGTAACTATGTCTAACCCATTAATTGCACTTACTTCTATTGTGCCACTAATAATGTTTAATGTATTATTTGATGATATATCTAATGATGAGGTTGAGGTGATATCTATATCGGACCCGTCAATGTCTAAGTTAGATGCAGTTATACCTATTTTGTTTAAAGAATTTAAATCAAAGTCACTAACTACATTTATATCAACCGAGTTACTCATCACTCCAAAAAAAGGAGCAATAGTTGTTGCATTTCCACTTGAAATTAAGTGTATATCCTCTCCTGCTGTAACTGTAATGTCACAACCAGCAGTGATGTCTAAATCGCAAGTTGCTTGAATGGAGTCTCCAACAAATACATTATTTACAACTACAGAATTTGTTTCTACTGTGTTTTCTAAAATTTGTGTCGAGCCACTTCCTGCTCCAATTTGAAACGAACCCCCTACGTGTAGGTCTTTGGCAATGCCGACTCCTCCATCAACTACCAAAGCTCCAGTTGATGTGCTTGTGGCATTTGTCGTTCCCATAACTTTTACAGTTTCAGACTTGGCATCTAATTCCAAATCTCCATTTAAAACTTCAATTTTTTTAGTTGTACCGTAAGTATCTTTCGCACTCATTTAAACTCCTACTAATTTATAATATAATAATTAGTAATATTTTAAGGTTAAGTGTATGAATTTTTTTAATAAAACCGTTAATAAAATGATGTTAATGAATTTAAAGTCTGAAGCATCCTTTCTTTTAGATATAGAAAAAAATTTAAAAGAAAAAAAGACATTACTTGCCAAAAAGAAGCTTGTAGTCTTAGCTGATATTTTAGATAAAAAAAGACTATATAAAGTTGCAAATGAAGTTGATACTTTATTGAAGTTTTCTATATATGGTTTTTTAACAGAAGAGGCTGAAGAGGAAAACTTCAAAAGAGATCAAATAGGGGTTGAAGGTAAAGGTCTTTCAAATCCTGAAAGAGATCCTGAAGCTAGAACCGTAAAAGGTAGAGCTGTCAGGAAGTTAAAATCTAAACTTTATTTTAAAGTAATAAAAGGTTTAGGTCTTGAAGATGGTACGGTTGCTGCAAAGTTTGTTGAAAATACAATTGCCACTTTTACTACAAAAGAAGTTAAGAATCTTTACTTCTCAAGAGATTGCTCTATTATAGACCGTAATGTTTATGAAGGTATGAATATCACTGTGAATAACCTCTATTTAGAGCCTGATGTTATAGAAAAAGTAAAACTTTTATCTACAGAGATTGCCACTATAGTTCTTGGTCTACCAGAAGGTTCTCTTGCCGCTGAAATTATAGAAGACAGAACGACAGAAGAAATGGTGTATAAAGTTATTAATAATTTGCCAAAAGATAAGATTACAAAAAGAATAAGAGATAGAATTTGTACTGAAGTAAAAAACTTTAGACTTACAGACTTAATAAAGGAGTTATTTTAATGAATGCTTTAATTAAACTTTCAAATAATTTATATATAAAGGGGTTTGAAAAAGAATCTCTTTCCGCTTTAGAAATAAAAGAAGCTATTGACAAAAACCAACTTAAAGGTTTAAGAAGCAGTATAGTAGATCTTGCAGATGCGTTAGATAAAAACTCACTACATAAAGAGGCTGATCTTTTAGATGGCATATTGAATAGGATTTCTTTGCCTGATATAGGCTCTGCAATAACAAAAATTCCAGGATTAGGTCCTTATGTAGAAACATATGTGGCTGAATTAAAAAAGAAACTTGCAAAAAAACTAGAAGAAATTTTAGGTTTTGAAGGTACAGGGTTTATGTCTATCTTTATCCAAGAAATGTTTGCTGGTCTTACAATAGAAGAACTTCTACAAATAATCCAAACACCTTCTTGTGAATTGATAACAGAAGAAGTAGTCTCGGCAGTACAAAGAGCAGCCTTAAGGTACAACCTAACTGATGCAGCTATGGAGCAATTGCAAGAATTTGTACTAGAGATGATGGGTGCCGAAAAAGGTGGGAAACTGGAGTATGTCGTAAAAGAAGCTGTAGTTTCTGTAGGGCATAGAGCTATACTTAGTGCTTTAACTGAAAATACAATCATTACAAAAGAAATAACAAACATAATATGTGATACAACACTTCAGTTGCTAGAAACTTACTCTTTCTTTAAATTTATAAAAGGAAAGAGTCCAAAAGAAGTTTATGATGAGCTTTCTAATGTACCAGAGTCAATACAAGAAGGAATAGAAGGCCAGATAGATCAGAGCTTTCCTGACGTACCTGGCTTCGATTATAAAAATGTTTTAGATGGTCTGTTTGATACTGACGGTCCAAAAGGTAAAGATAAAGGCTTGATAGATGTATCAAACCTTTTATCTAGTGTAACTGGTTAATATTATAGCTGGTTAGCGTCAAAGCTGGTTAATATTATAGCTGGTTAGCGTCAAAGCTGGTTAATATATAACACCAGTCCCTACAACTTCCCACTCCATATGTGCTTCTATATAATGATTAAAATATAAAGATGGCACATATGTGATCTCATGTCTGGTTAGATGTACTGCAGCTAAGCTTCCTGATGGATAGCTAGATAGTAGCTGACCTGGAAAATATAGAGATCCGTTGTCTGGGCCACTACAGCTTGCAGACCCCAAAATGCTTGAGCCGTCTGGTGAATATACTGCGATTACTATGCTGAAGATAGATCCGCTCCTCGATGGACTCCAAGAAAATTGAGTTCCTTGCTTTGAAATTGGAGTTTCAAAAGCATAAGATGGATCCACCCAAAGCAAAGTATAAGGCTCGACATAATCAAAACCTTCAACTGACCTTACGGAAAACGCTGTTTCGTTATCAACTATAACATCATGATTTGTATTTCTGTCATATTGGCTTTCAAAGATATCCAAATAATAATCCCCAACCCCAATGTTATTTAGAAAAAACTGTTGAGTTCCATCGTTTACAACAACAGAGCCATAATTAACAGGGTTTGTTGAAGTATTTGTATAAAAAAAGTTATCAGTACACTCTCCAACTGCTGGTATCCATGAGCTGTTAAGGTCCGATATGGGGTCATAAGTTTTAAACTCCATAAAAACATCAAGCTCTCTAGGTAAACCAAAGCAGCTTGGGCAGGCAACCTGCCTTAGGTAAAAATGAAAGTATCCTCCGTAACCATCTATAAAATCATCAGTTGGGGGCGGAGAGTCTTCGGGTTCTGCTCCAACATCTACTGTTACACTGGTATCATTAGTTATAGGTTCATCATATCTTTTAATTATAGAGACATCACTGTCACATGAAAAATATAAAAATATCATTTCTCTTCCCTCTCTTCCAAATACTCTCTTAAGCGCTCAGCTTCTTTTATTATGTCCTCAGCACTTATGCCGTTACTGTAGCTCTTGGCAAGGCAAATCTTAACAGCCATGTTCAAGCAGGCTTTTTTCAGTTCTAACTCGTTTTCTTTTTGAGTGTCATTTTTAGGTATTTCTATTTTCATTTTCTATCTCCTTTTATTTTATTTACATAATCTTTTATATCACTATATCGCCCATCTCTAGAAATCTTTCTAATTGGCTTATCTAAATTCTCGTTTCTTTTCTCTCTCAAAAAACTAAGCACTCCCAGAACAAAGTGTCCGCACCCTAACATATCAGCAGGTGTTTCTCCATAAGTCATCTTAAATAAGAATACATCTGGATGTATTTCTAAAAATATCTCACCACTCATCTCTCCTTTGGAAAAATATACTTTTTGATTCTTATACCAATGAAACATGTCACTGTATTCCTTGTTTAAAAAGTCAACAATCTTCGCACCTATTAGGTCCGAATTTACAAAATCATATTTTGTAACATCAATTCCGTTTACTAAAATGTTTACCAGATTTTCTTTGTCTTTATGATTCATAAAAACCTCCTTTTTTATATTTTATACACTTTTATTGCTTTTTATTACTTTTTTTATATTTTTACATTTAGGGTAAGATGAACAACCAAAGAAGAACCCATACTTCCCTTTCCGTTTTATCATAAATCCATCTCCACATTTATCACAAGATACCTTCTCTTCACCTTCTGCAAAAATAATCTCTGTATTCTTACATATAGGAAAAGACTTACAGCCCCAAAAATCCCCATTCTTACCTTTTCTTTTTATCATTATATTGCCGCACTTATCACATGGCTTACCTGTCTCTACCTCTATCTTATTATCTGTTCCATCTATGTTTCTGGTTCCATTACACTTCGGCCATGAAGTACATGCTAAAAACGGCCCATGCTTAGATATCTTTTTTATCATCTTGCTAGCACACTTAGGGCACTCATCATCAACAATGAAAGACTTAGGTAGTGGCAAATTAACTGCACTCTGAACGCTATCTTTTATATTCTTATGAAATGTTTTCATTACTGGTACATATTTAACATCTCCTGCAGCCATACCATCAAGGGTCTTCTCCATTCTTTTAGTAAAATCAGTACTGATCAAAGATGCAAAGTTACTACTAAGATAATCAGATATCATAATTCCAACATCTGTGGCTTTCAAAGATTTCCTCTCTCTCTCTATATACTTCCTATTCTCCAAAGTATCAATAATGCTGGCATACGTGGAAGGTCTTCCTACACCTTCCTTTTCTAATTTTTTAACTAGAGATGCATCTGTAAATCGAGGAGGGGCTTTAGTCTGGTGAGATTTATTATTAACTTTTACTAAGTTTAGAGTTGCAGCCTTCTTAGTTGCAGGTAGAAATACATCATCCTTCTTGTTTCCATAGACCTTCGAAAATCCATCAAAAGTGACTACATCTCCTGAAACCTGAAGTGTGTATTTCAGCTTACCATTAACTGCCTCTATAGATATAGTTGTCTTTTCTATTTCCGCATCTGACATTTGAGATGCTTTAAATCTATCTATTATTAGTTTAAGAAGTTTCTTTTCGTCTGGCAACATATTTGTCGGTGCAGATTCAAAAGTAGGCCTTATAGCTTCGTGAGCATCTTGAGCAGCATTTTTATTTGCCCAAACCCTAGTGTTAGGAGAAAGATAATTTTTGCCATACATTTTTTCTACTTTATCCCTCAACGAAGTTATCTTTTCCGACTCGACTCTTATCGAGTCAGTTCTGTGATAAGTAATTAACCCCGCACCAAATAAATTTTGAGCAACACTCATAGTTCTCTTAGATGGCCAGTTAAATCTAGAACTTGCATCTTGCTGTAAAGTAGAAGTTATAAATGGTGGTTTTGGAGAAACCTTTCTCTTTTTAGAGAGAACGCTGCTGACGGTATAAGTTGCTGTTTTTAAATTCTTCTCTGAATCAATTGCTGTATTCTTATCTAGCTTGTCAACAGATTTAGATCCAATTTTCACCAAATTCGCACTATAACCTTCTTTGAACTGACAGTCTATCCTCCAGAAGGTCTCTGGTTTGAAGTCCTTAACTCTCTTCTCCAAGTCAGAAATATATTTCAAGGCAACTGACTGGACTCTACCTGCACTGGTATTGGCCAGTCCCTTCTTCCATAAGACAGGGCTCACCATATAACCAACTATTCTATCTGTAAGTCTTCTTGCTGTTTGGGACATATATAAATTCATATCTATATCTGTTGGATTCTTCATCGCCTTTTTAACGGAGTCTTTTGTAATTGCATTAAACTTAACTCTCTTTATTACCTTACCTTTTTTCGGAAGTCTATCATGTATATGTTTTGCTATAGCCTCACCCTCTCTGTCGGGGTCAGTAGCAATAAATATATGGTCATGCTTTTTTGCTTCAGATACTATATTTTTTATAAGATCTGATTTTGTCCTATCTAAAACATAGTTTGGTTCAAAAGTTCCATGGTCAAACCCCAAGTTCTTCTTTGAAAGCTTTTGAAAATGACCTACTGTAGCCATAACCTCAAAGCTGGATCCTAATATGGTTTTTAATTTTTTAATTTTATTTGGTGATTCGATTATTACTAACGACATATCTACCCTCCTATAGGATAATCATACACAAGAATCAAACGCATGTTTAATTTTCTTTTAACAGGTAAAAAATAAATAAGTCCTAACTTAACACCAGGACTTATACAGTCTAAAAAATGAATGAGGGCTACTCTATACTCTTAGTAGATTTGTCATCTGTAGATCCAAACCCACCATCTGAACGATCAGTGCTCTTTAAGTCTCCAAATACAAACTCACAGTTGTATTTCTTTCTGAGTACGAGCTGAAACAATGTCGGTTTCTTCGATAAGATAAGCTCTGCTGCAGAAAGAATAGTTGGTGGCTTGCCACCAAACATGTTGGCAATTCCAAAAGGGAATGTGTTCGTTTTTGTGTCAAAGCCTGCCTCTCTGTGGTGAAGTCTAACGGGAACAATAAGTTCTCCTGTATAAGTATTATCAATTATACCAATTGAATTAGCCATAGATAAAGGTAATTTAGAAATACTACTTCGAGGAATTATTTCGAAGTAATAACCTTGCGAAGGCTGAACCGTTAAATCTGTTTTAAAAAATATAACATCTCCCTCTATTCGTTTAATCCCCGTAAAGGTCAAATCATAACCTGTATCTCTCTTATGTGCCCTGCTGGGTAATATTGCTCTTTCATTTAATTTTTCTATTCGTACTTTTATTGCCATTACAACCTCCTAATGTTTATGTTTATAACAATCAGTGCTTTAATTATAAACCTAAAAAAAATATTGGATTAAAAAAAATAATAATAATTTATAAAAAAATCTTGATAAATTTTTTTTTGATGTATATAATATACATGTAATTAACTTAAGACATACTGTATTTTAATATATATTTATATTCATGAGTACTTTTTTAAGTATGTTATTTTTAATGACAATCAGATAGATATTATGTTAATCACAAAATTTTCATAATTCTTAAACTTAAACCCCCCTTATTCACACAAGGGGTTTTTTATTACTATTTCTATATAAAGATAGAGAGTTGTAAAATGGACGAAAAAGAATTTGAAGATTTAAGCGAAAAAATATACGTAGAGTTCGCCATTGATGGTGTTATAATTACATCACCAAAAGATGTTGACAAAGTAAAAGTTAAAATTTCCAAATTAATTCAAAAAGTTTTTAAAGAATATGGATCTAGCAAAGTAAATGTGCAAATATCTTCTTTTTCAGAAGAGGATGTAGCATTATCTATTATGCAGTCTTCTTATTCAGATCAAGAACATTAAGTTTTTGAGTATGTATTCTTAATTGCTTTTATTGAAATAAGTCTCTTTTTTCTTTTATCTGTTTTCTTTCCCTTCCCCTTGTTTACTTTTTTTACTTGTTTTTTTGAATTATTTACTTTTTGAACTCTTTTCTTTCCACAACCACAACCCATCTTTAGTCTCCTATGTATAGATCTATATTTTTAATAATATCTTTGTTTTTACTTTTAGTTACTGCTACTATATCCTTTGATACTAAAAGCATAAATAATAAGAAGAATTATAATCAATATAACTTGCAGAACTCTATATTTAAATTAATAGGTGTGAGTGAAGAATCAGGATTCTATACAGCAACTGGATTTGTATTTAAAAAAAGAGGAAGTAGGACTTTTATATTAACAAATGATCACTTTTGCAAAAGCACAGATGGTGTTTTTATGATTCAAAACACAGAAGACTACTTTTATGAAGCAGCGAGAGTTGCAGAGGTAGAATACTCCGACCCCCAATATGATTTATGTATAGCTAGCACTATATCGGAGTTAGAAGAAGAACCTCTAAATATAGTGGATTATAATTTTAAATTTTCAGAAGAGCTCTTTACGGTAGGTGCACCTGAAGGTAATTATCCTATGTTTTATAAGATTTATTTTTCTTCACATTCAAATAACGACCATATAACGTCTTCATTTTCTGATATGCAATTAAGTCACGGAGCTTTTTTTGTAAGTGGTCCGATAGAAGTTGGACAATCAGGTTCTCCTGTATTTAATAGGAATAATGATGTTGTTGGAGTCATATTTGCAAAGACAGGAGCCTTCTCAGGCTTGGTTATTTCATCAAGAGATACATTAGAGTTTATAAATAACTATTTCACCTATTAGCACCTGTTTTTTATATTTTTGATAAAATTTTTAGCTATCATCTGAAAGTGAGAGATGTCAAATCCAGATCCAGACATGGCTTTTGACAAAACGGCATTTGAAAAACCTAATGCTTTTATGTCGTCAGTTTTTAAAGCTTGAGACTTTTCATATTTTTTCACTATATCGTCAGCCATCTGTGCGCTTACGCCAAAGTTATTTATAGTATCTAATGCCTTTTGAAGTTCTATTATTTCTCGCTCTTTCTTTTCTAGCTCTGGATTTTTATTATTTCCGCACTTTAAAAAACAAGAGTTGCATTTATTAAGGGCATTTAAGTCTAAAAACAAGCAGCTATACTCGTTAATCTTTTCTTCACTTAAAGTTTTTAAGTTATTTTCACAGTCAAACACAACACCGTCATCGCTAACTGTGCACATCTGCGTGCACACGTGTGAGTGTCTTATCTTTTTTGTCATTCTGCAGTTTTCTTTACAGGAGATTCTCATAGTCTTATTTTTGAGTTTTCACTTACAAGTTTAGTTATCAAATCATTAACTTGATCTGAATTTAGTTTAAATTCAACAATGTAGCTCTTTTTAAATCCTATTTTTAAATTTAAAATAATTTTTAAAAATTTATCTTCTCTTTTGATATTTATAAAGTTATCTTCATCTATTTTTATCATAAATGCCCTCTTATATTTATATTTATATATTAATAAACAGGAGGTTTTTTATGTTACTACTTAGTCTTTTTATAGCGTGTTTTGGAGACAAGACAATTAATGATACAAACTCTTCATCTGAAGAATATGAGTTGCTCGCACCAGATGATTGCTCTTATAACGGTGGCGATATAATATGCGACTTTACATTAAAAGATCAGTTTGATCAAGAATTTAGACTTTGGGATAACCATGGAAAGGTGACAGTGATTGATCTATCAACAATATGGTGCCCCTATTGCAGAATTGCAGCCGAGTTAGGGAAGGAGCTTCACGATGAAAATTCTGAAGAGGATTTTTTGTGGACAACTATTATAATAGAAGATAATAACGGAGAAGACCCAAATATTTACGATGTTCAGATGTGGGCAGGTAATTTTGAATTAAGTCACCCTGTTTTGCAAGGAAGAAGAAGCCTTATTGATACAGAGGGACAAAGAGGGTTCCCCGTAACAGGATTCCCAGTCTTTGTAATACTAGATGAAAATTACAGAATCAGAAAATTTCAACAAGGATGGAATGAATATTCAATAAGAGAATCTGTGAAAGAATTGTTAGAAGAATAAACTGTTGATAATCTTAAACCTTAACTTGTATAAAAAAAATATTACAAATAATATGTTTAAAATGTATTAATAAACGTATTTTAATATAAAACATAAAGGTATAAAATGAAGATAGGAATAACATTAAGATATCTTGATAACTTTGAAGCAAGGCTGTTCTCTAACGGGTTATATCAAAATATATTTACTTTATATAACTTGTTGAAAAGTATAGGATATTCTCCTGTAATATGCATAGGTCTAGCACCTGAGTTTGATAACTGCAAGAAAGCTCTAAAGGCAATGGGGTTTGACTCTATTGAGTTTAAAGCAAAAGAAATAAAAGATGCAAAGTTAGATCTCATAATAGAGGCTGGCACTGTAATCGACACTCTTGACAACATAAGAAGCATGTCTCCTAATATAAAAGTTGTTGCACTTTTATATGGGAACCCATATTTCCCAAGAATAGAAAATGTTATATTTAATAAGGATGTAGGATCCTCATCTATGGCAGCGGAAAGAGAGGGCGTGTGGGTTAGTCCACATTTTGAGTTCGCAAAAGAATTTTTAAAAGCTATGTCGGGGGTAGAAGAAGTAAAGACAGCCCCTTTTGTTTGGACACCTAAGTATATGGATCAAAGCCTAAAAGAAAGAGGCTTCGACAGAGAAAGTTTTATAAAAAATTTAAAACCTGCAGGCGATATAGCCGTATTAGAGCCTAATATTAACATTCTTAAAACATCAATAATTCCAAGCATGATTATAGAGAGTCTTTACAACGAACACCCTGAGTTGATAAAATCAGGAATGTGTTATGGCTCATATGAATTAATAGAGTCCAAAACTGCAAACACTATATTGTCAAACTTAAACTGCGTAAAGAAAAAGGTGTTGACTGTGGAGCATAGATATAAGTTTGCAGATATCTTCACTAAATGGTCAGGATCTATTGTGTCGCATCAACATTATAATGAGCTTAATTATATATATTTAGAGGCGTTACATTATAACATACCACTAATTCATAATTCTCCATTTTTTAAAGATGTTGGATATTATTATGATGAGTTTAATATAACCGAGGGAAAAGAAGCTTTAAAAGAGGCTATATTGACACACAAGTATCGATCTCAAGAAAAACGAGACTTAGAAGCATATCACGTAGATAAATTTTTAGATACAAATCAGAAGAACATAGATGGTTACAAAGAACTAATAGAGAGTCTTTTTTAAAAATGAGAAATGTAGCAATAGTAATACCTTATCTTGAGAACTTCTCATCTAAGCTTTTTTGCAATGGATTGTATCAAAATGCATTAAACATATATGATGTTATAAAGCAAATGGACGATTACAACCCTTATCTTTGTTGCATTTGTCTTGAAGAAAAGTTTGGTGAAATAAAAGAAAACTTAAACAAAATAGGATATGAGGTTATAAACTTTGTACCTAGTTATTTTAAAAGCAAAAATATAGATGTGGTTTTAGAAGTGGGGTCATACTCTGAAAAGTTATTAAATTTAGTAAGGCAAGATAACCCTAATATAAAAGCAGTTTCGGTAGAACTAGGAAACCCTTATTTTTTCTACGCAGAATATGCGTTATTTAAGCCTGATAAACTCTTCAATTCTCCAAAAAACAGAGATGCGGTTTGGTATTCTCCTCATTTTCATTTTTGCAAAGACTTTATAAGCATGATAACAAAAACAAAAAGAACGCAAATGTGCCCATTTGTATGGTCTAACAAGTTCATTGATATGACGCTTAATGAAAAAGACTTAAAAAAAGAAGATTTTGGAGGAGTATCTTATAGCAATATAGCAATAGTAGAACCTAATCTTAATTTAGTAAAGTCTTCGGTAATTCCTATATTGATTACAAACTCATTATACAAAGAAAGCCCTGATCTTATATCTGGAGTGTCGGCACTGGGTTGTAAAAAAATAGCAGACGCAGAAACATTCAAAACAATAACTGAAAATCTAAGCATATTCAAAGACAAGAAAGTCTTTCTTTTAGATAGGTATTCTATTTGTGATGTTTTTTATAACCTATCAGGGCTCTTATTGTCTCATCAGCATTATAACCAATTAAATTACGCATTTTTTGACACCCTGTATTTAGGAGTACCTTTAGTTCACAACTCAGACTTGCTAAAAGATGTCGGATATCACTATAACAAGTTTGATGTAACAGAAGGAAAGGAAAGATTAAAGGAAGCTATGTTATCTCATAAGCACAGATCTTATTTAATAAAAAATAAAGAAAAAAATTTTTTATTGCAATATTCTGTTAATAATATGGAGAACATAAAAGAATATCAAAAGTTATTAGATTCTCTGTTTTAGTATTGTAAAATATTTATTGATTTATTTTCATTTTTTTTTAAGTTACACACTATTAATTTATTTTTATTTTTTTGGTTTTTGTATCGTAATGATCGGTTCAGTTTGGTATATATGACATAATATAATAATACTATATGGAGATAAAATGTCTAACAATTTAAATATTTCAAAAATAAAAGCGAAACAGTTAGAAATACCTGTAGTAGTTAACGGTGAAAAAATTTCCGCATCTTTTGATGAGAACGGAATCGTAGTTAACTCAACAGTTATTGAAGCTGCATTATCGCAAGAAGTTGCAGATAGAGAAACAGTAGTTTCTGCCGAAGCCCAAGCTAGATTTGATGGAGATGCAGCATTGCAAACATCATTAGATGGCGAAGCAGCAAGAGCAGGATCTGTAGAAGTTTCTATATCTGATAACTTAGTTTCAGAAACAACTAGAGCGCAAGCTGCTGAGTCTTCTTTGACAACTAGAGTTGGTGACGAAGAAGTTGCTAGAGCTGCTGGTGACGCATCTATTGATGGAAAATTAGTATCTGCTGATTCCAGAATGGGTGACGAAGAAGCTGCAAGAGCTGCTGGTGACGCATCTATCGATTCTAAGTTAATTTCTTCTGACAACAGAATCAATGCAGAAGAAGTAACTAGAACTGCTGCTGTATCTTCTGTTGACTCTGCGATGAGCATAGAAGTTGTTGCAAGAATTGCTGGTGATGACTCTTTAACTGCTTCTTTAAGCGCTAAAGAATCTGCTCTTCAATCTGTTGATGGTTCTATTGAAGCAAGATTAACTTCAGAAGAACTTGAAAGAGGAAATAAAGATAACTCAATTGATATGAAACTCGGTTCTGCTGATGTAAGAATTGGTAACGAAGAAACAGCTAGAGCTGCTGGAGATAATTCTCTTGACACAGCTTTGAGTGCTAAAGAGTCTGCTCTTCAAGGTGCAGATAACTCTATTGCTGCAAGATTACTTGCTGAAGAAACAGAAAGAGGAAATAAAGATGCTTCTATCGATTCTAAATTGCTTTCTTCTGACAACAGAATAACTGCTGAAGAAGCAGAAAGAGCTAACAAAGATGCTTCTATTGATGTAGTTATGGGTGATGAAGCAGCAGCAAGAATTGCTGGTGATGCCTCTTTGACTACTTCTTTAAGTGTTAAAGAGTCTGCTCTTCAATCTGTTGATCTTTCTATGGAAGCAAGATTAATTTTAGAAGAAGGCTCAAGAGCTAATGTTGATATTAACCTACAAGGTCAAATTGATAATATCATTTCTAACGTTGACCCTGCTGCTTTAGATTCTCTTTCGGAAATCGTTTCTGCGTTCAAGGCAGCTGATGGTTCTCTTGAAACAGCTATTACAGCAGTTTTAGGAACACATACAAGTGAATTGACAGTTACCACAGCAAATTTGCAAACTGCAGATAACTCTCTTGAATTAAGAGTTTCTGGAGAAGAAATTCTTAGAGCTAACGCTGACAACTCAATTGATATGAAACTCGGTTCTGCTGATGTAAGAATTGGTAACGAAGAAACAGCTAGAGCTGCTGGAGATAATTCTCTTGACACAGCTTTGAGTGCTAAAGAGTCTGCTCTTCAAGGTGCAGATAACTCTATTGCTGCAAGATTACTTGCTGAAGAAACAGAAAGAGGCAACAAAGATGCTTCTATCGATTCTAAATTGCTTTCTTCTGACAACAGAATAACTGCTGAAGAAACAGAAAGAGCTGCTAAAGATGCATCTGTTGATACTAAAATCGCATCTTCTGACACCAGAATGGGTGATGAAGAAGCTGCAAGAGCTACTGCTGATGGATCTATTGACGTAAGAATTGCTGCTGAAGAAGCAGACAGAGCTGCTAAAGATTCTTCTATTGATAATAGAGTTCAAGCTGAAGAAACAGAAAGAGGCAACAAAGATGCTTCTCTTGAATCTTCTTTGAGCGCTAAAGAATCTGCACTTCAATCTGTTGATGGTTCTATCGCAGCAAGATTGATGGCTGAAGAAACAGAAAGAGGCAACAAAGTTGCTTCTGTTGATTCTAAAATGGTTTCATCTGACGCTAGAGTTCAAGCTGAAGAATTAGCAAGAGCAAATGCTGACAACTCAATTGATATGAAACTCGGTTCTGCTGATGTAAGAATTGGTAACGAAGAAACAGCTAGAGCTGCTGGAGATAATTCTCTTGACACAGCTTTGAGTGCTAAAGAGTCTGCTC
>Ga0208299_1000304_pt1 | contig 47348 bp, 61 predicted proteins | sample 15_taG_FD_184089 | JGI IMG/M metagenome (GOLD analysis project Ga0208299, IMG submission 184089) | Marine viral communities from the Subarctic Pacific Ocean - 15_ETSP_OMZ_AT15312 metaG (SPAdes) (version 2) | ecosystem: Environmental > Aquatic > Marine > Oceanic | place: Pacific Ocean | collected... | reverse complement strand
TGCCAGACCTCGAGGGTGGTGAGTGAGTCGAGGGCAGAGTATCGCCAAAAGGATTCGTCGTCGGTGAGATAGCCCTTGAAACGTTGCTTGCCATCGTCTTTGTAGTACGGGTGATTGGTGTACGTGGAACAGAGGAAGGCAAGGGACTTGGGGAAGTCAGGGAACAAGAGGCCCTGTGCTATCATGGTGTCTTCGACTGGATGGGTTAGCATTCCGTACCGTTCGTACATGAAGGTAGCGTCGTAGTTTCCGTTTTGCAGGACCTTGGTGCAGGAAGGGTTGGCGAGTAATCGTGCGAGTGCGAGAAGAATTTCCGCTTCTTGCTCTAGTGACCAGTAAGGAGTGCCCTTCGCGACTATAGGTATGCAGATAGACGATGTGGGTGAGAGGGCTAGAGAGAAGCAGTCTAGTTGGAGCTTGGCTGTTTCTATATCGTAACCTATCAGGGAGGCATCGTTGCACTGCTTGATGTAGTCTATGCATTCCTCGAAGGTAGGCTCTGTGATTAGCTCGTACTGTGGGCGATGGGTTTCGGGAAACACAGATTCTTTTCGAGCACGGATTATGTCGTGAAGGATGAAGTGGCGAAAGAGATAGTTCCTCCATGCGGAGGCGGGTGAGAGGGTGGGGATTACCTTTCGCTTTCCTTCGAGCAGTGTGGAGTGTAGGATAGAGGAGCGAAACTTGTCCACGCTGGTTTCTCGGGTTAGTGCGTACAGGGCGATGTTGTCTATTGGGAGGAATACATTTGCTGAACATGCTGAGAGTTCCTCTTTCAATGCGGCTTCGGCTTGGATGTATTCAGGTGACGGGGTGATGTTGGTCTTGCCGAACTTGAGCCATTTAGCGGGGGTGGTGCAGCGTTCCTTGATGACGTTGGTGTAGTAGACTTGGGATGGCATCACGCCGCCGGTGGTGAGTAGGTCCTTTAGGAGGTCAGCTTGGCGACCAGTGAAACAGCTCTTAGTGTTTATCTCTGTGTTGGATGGGTATCCCGCTACGATACAAATCTTACATTTGTCGATTGGCCCACAGCCGGCCAAGAGATTGGATGTGAAGTCCATTACTTACTTCCCTTTCATTGTGTTAAAGAGAGCTTGGAGGACGAGCAGTACCGGGAATGCCGCCATCGCGAAGAGGAGGAATTGGGTAGCGCCCGTGATAGTCATTTCTTTGGTCCTTTGAGTGGAGTGGATTTGGGTGTGTGCTTGATGCGGGGAGGGTTGGCAGCGGCCTTTTTCGCTGCGAGTTCTTCTTCACGCAAGGAGGTTATGACTGTGGTGAGAAGAGTGATAGCGGTGGAGAAGTTGGTGGTGATGTGGGCGGGAGTGGTAGGGGTGATGAGTTGGCTTTGGCAATGGCCGAGGCTCTTGAGTGCTTGAGTCAGTGTTTCAGAGCGTGTCATGGTTAGTTTCCTTTTCAAGTTCACGATACAGTTCAGGCACCTCACTGCAAAAGGGTGAGGATATAAGTTTAGTTGGAGCCGGCTCGTACTCAGTGCAGCGCGAGTCAGAGTACTCAACCCAGCCACCGAACTGGCAGCGAGGGCAGTCAGCACGAGTGGGGTCCAGGAGGAGATCGCAGTTACCACAAGCCTCTAATTTGTACTTTTGTTCTGGCTCAGTTGGCATACTTACCTACCTCCCCTTCGTATACCTTGACTGTGAACGTGTCTTTGTAGAGTTCAGTGAGGTCAAAGCCTAGGGCTGTCATGTGGCAGTTGTTAGCAGCAAGTATAGTATTACCGCTGCCGGCAAAAGGTACAAGTACAGTAGAGCCAGGAGGAGTGAACGTAGATAGTACATCTTGTATGAGAGAGATCGGACGCTCTGTAGGATGAGCGCGAGACGTTGAAGGAACCCCTTTGTGTGGAAAGACATCGGCATGTCCTTGTATTTGTATTTCGGGTGAGCCTAAGGAGGCGTAAAGGAACTGCTCGTAACCACGAGCGAGGTAACGTTTGGGCTGCATAGTTTGGCAGGATGTCTGAGGCTTGGTCCACACGGCGGTTAGGTTCCGACAAGCGAAGCCCTGCGCGATGAGGATTTCGTATAGTGGGTCTTGCCACATATGCGCGTGCCATAAGATGAGCCAGGAGTTAGGTTTGAGGACACGCTTGGCGGCGATTATGGCATTGGACATGAAGTCCAAATACTCCTCTGCCGGCACCTCGTTGTAATTGAGAGTGGTACTGCCGCCCGAGTCACTGTCAGTCTTGAGCTGCTTGTAGTCAATACCGTACGGTGGGTCAATCTCGGCAAGGTCGAAGGTGTCGGCGGGTAGCTTAGCCATACCTTCAAAGCAGTCCCCGATCTGGTAGGAGGAGATGAGGCGAGCACGTTCGTCGTCTGCATTGGCGTTAGCCGCAGCACGTTCCAACTCCTTGGCCTTGGCGGACTTGCTTGCATTCTTCTTGATAGTCTTGGCGAGCTTCTTGGCTTCAGACATGTTCTTTGCTTTGCCTATCTCTGGATGTTTCTCCGCCGCCGCTGCTAGGGCTAGGAGTTCAGAGGTAGCGCCAGTGGACATGTTGAGAAGGTCGGCGGTCATCTTCTGTGACCATCCGGTGGCGTCTTTCTTGGTGGAGAACTTCTCCCCGTGTATGGCTATCTTGGCGTCGTGGATCTTTTTGGCAGAAGAGAGGGACTCCTCTACGGTAAAATCCTTCCGATATATGTTCTCGATATTCTCGATAACGGCCAGTTGATGTTCGTCAAGAGACTCGGGGTAGATCCGTATGGGAACTTCTCCAATCCCAGCAGATAGGCAAGCTGCAAATCGTCTACCGCCCGCCACAAGGAGATACTTAGAGTCTGAGGCTTCAGGTAGACGCTTAACTGCGAGTGGACAGATGAGCCCGTTCTCTTTGATAGTGGATGCAAGGTCATCTACCTCCCCGAAGTCTTTCCTTTCACGCTCCCCTACTTCAATCTCGGCGAGGGATGCTCGGCCTACTTCAAACTCTTCACACAGTTGCTTAGGTGTAGCTGTCATGCTATTTTCCTTCCAGTATCTTGAGTAGCTTCTCTATCTCAGCAGAGTTCATCTTCTTTATATCTTCAATCTTTTTTCCTGAGAGCCGCTTCTTGCGAAGAACTCCCGTGCCAGAGCGTCGTTTTGACTTTGTAGCAGATACTGACTTTTTCTTAGCTCTTGCACTTGGCTTCTTTGGATAAACATAACTATCCCGCTCCAAGCGAGTAGCGCGAATAAGGTCACGTAGAGCATCAGGTGTCATCTCCAGTATGCTTGTCTTCATCTTTTCCAATTGCATGGAGTGCAGGTCCTATGGTTTTGGTATGGCGGAGAGTCACCGCCCGCGCCATCATTGCGCCGAGAACGGCGGGTCCGTTTTCCTCTATCAGGTCCAGCAGGTCATCTATGACGATGCCGAACAAGAGCTTTCGTGAACCGTGAGGCAGAAGGTTCTGCATCCGGCGGTTTTGTTCGTCCGTTATCTCTATGCAGAGTTTAGGGACGTATGGTTTGTCAGGCATTTAGATATCCTCTTCAGGTACATAGTCGTCAGCGGCGGTGCGTACTAAGTCAGCCAACATCACCGAGAAGTCCTCTATATTTGATGTATGAATTTGGTGCTCAAAGATGTAAGGAGTGCCAGTGGCGGAGTCCTTAACAGTCAACAGGAATGTCCCTTGTTCGTTCTTCGTAATCCTTACCCAACTCTTGCAGCAGTCTGTGAATAACTCAATCTCTTTGTGGGCCATCATTCTTTCCTTTCACATAAAAACCCGGTAATGGGTTCCGTAAAGAAGGGAGGGCTTGCGCCCTCCCCTCAGTCATACGTTCATGGGGACCGACGGACTACGTCCGGACTAGTGGGCCTTGTGCCACTTGCTGATGTTGTTGCTCGGGCCGTACTCACCCTTGCCCGGGCGGATGGAAAGGGAGACAGAGCCAGTCAAGCCCTCAAGCATCGCCAGTTCCACTCCACCATTCTCGTCCACGGGGACGTTGAAGCACTCGAAGAACCGCTTGAAACCAAGGCGCTTGTTGTTCGTCTGGCCTTCGTCATCGCTGGGAAGCGGGTGCATCAGGTAACTGTGAACAGGAGCCGGGTTCACCATGCCGCTGTCTTCGACAGCAAAGATGAGGTGCAACATCGGGTCGCCCTTCTTGCTGTTGGTGTTGTCAACGCGCGTGAGGCGAAGGGTGTAGTCACCGGCGGGCACAAGCTCAGGCTCTACAGCGTCAGCGGTATTCGGTACGGAAAGGAAACCTTCGGGGGCTTGGGAAGTAAGATCTTCAGACATAACATGTTCCTTCGGGTGCTTGGCACCCAGTTTAGTGTGGTGTGTTTACTACGTTCAAATGTTGAATCTAGTTTTTGGGGTTACGTGGGGGGTTAGTGTGGGTTCATGGGTTCTCCTCAGTGGGTAGGGGTGGAAGGTGAGACGCTGCGAAGCCCGCTTTCTTGCGGAGGTACATAAGGTCAGGAGTTTCATAGTCTTTGAACTTTCCTGAGCCAATACGTGTACGGGCACGGTAGCGTTTGTGGGGCTTGGTTAGGAGGCGGTAGTCGATGGTGTCACCTTTAGCGAGTACGTCTGTGACGAGGAACTCGGAAAAGTATTGAGGGATGATTATAGCGTTCTTGCCGATGGTCATGAGGGAGGTGATGGTGGTGAGGTTGACTTCGTCCTTCTCGGTTTGGATATGGCCGGTGAGGACGAAATCGCAGGGCAGGTTGCAGCAGGCAAGCATTACCTTTTTGAGAGTGGCTTTCACGCGGGAGTAGTCTTGGATTTGAGGGTGAGTGCCGGCGCGCCCTTCTTGTTGGAGGGTGAAGTTGAGGACGGCATCGGAGAAGAATGTGAGGGAGTCTATTACGTAGGTCCCGATGTGATTGAAGGCGCCTGATTTTTGCATCGCCATGAAGTTCTTGTTGAAGTTGACGAAGGCGGAAGGGCGGTCAGCGTCTTCGGCTTCACAGGTGCGGTCGATGATGGCGGTTCCGTTGCGTACCATCTCGTGGAGGTGAGGGATGTCGGAGCCTTGAGGGTCGAAAGATTGGCAGTATACGGGCTGGCGGCCAGTAAAGGCAGTGTGAGTTTTGCCTGTGGCGGGGTCGCCGTAGAGGAGCCAGTTTACCTTCGCCTTGGAGAGCGCCTCTTGGGATTCAGTATTCTTCTTCGTCAGAATATCCGGAAGGGGGGAGTCCGAGGAAGTCGGTTGGAGGGCGTTCGTCGGTGATTTGCTGGGCGTCGGTGTGTTCATTAATTGAGTCTTTCATGAGTTGGTCGAGGGAGAAGAGTTCCCATTCGCTGGTCAGGGTTAGGATTGCACGGACAGTGTGTACGCAAGCGGCGTATATTTCTGGTACGTGTTCCTCTGCACTGAGAGGGAGATTGGGTTCACGGGAAAAAAGTCTCTCGTTGGTTAGGACTAGGAGTTCCGGGGATGCTACCTTCAGGAGGGGAGGGTACGTTGGGGTTGAGGGTTCGGAGTTCTGAGAGGGCATAGAGGACTATCTCCTGTATGTGGTTTAGGTGTTGGTGGAGCTTGATGCGTGATGAACGTTCGATGGCGTAGTCGGTGTAGGAGACGTACTCGCCAGCATGGGCGGGTAGCATTCCTGATAGCTCGTCTGTTTGAGGAGTGTAGCGGACAGGGTTGGGAGTGTTGTTGGGGGTCATTAGTATTTCTCCTTCCACCAGTAGTGTACGTTAGGGGAGAGGTTGTTGGATTTACACTGGTTTAATATGTGTTGTAGGGGGTAGGGTTTAGATGGGACTAGGCGATAGCGGTTGAAGAGGGGCATCACGTGAATCCTTTGAAGTTGAAGTCATCTGCCTCAGAGTGCGCGCGAAGCTCACGTAAGCGTTCACGGGCTTCTTTAAATGCGGCCTCCTCAGCAGGGGTGGGCGGGTGAAGAGTGCCGTCGGGTTCCATGATGTGCTTGGGCGTCCATGCTTTGTCACTGGCGTGAGGGTTCCAGACTTCACGACGGAAGCCGCCGGGGATTTGGGTAGGATTGTTCATGGGGTTGGAAGGAGTGGAGCATAGAGGCATGTAAGGACAGGCTCCGTACTTGGTGCAGCACTCCGTGTTCATGGGGAAGGCAGTTAGGAAGGTGTCGGAGGGGTCGACAGTTGAGAGCTTGTCGTACTCACGTTGGAGAAGGTCGTACCAATAGAGGATGCTGTGATGCCACTCCTCAAGCGCGGCGAAGGTCTTTAGGACTGGTAGGCGCTTGTGGAGGTTGCCGGTTTTACGGAGAACGGATATGTCAACGTAGGCACCTTTCACGGATTCGGTAGGGTACATGCAGTGGAGTGCGTGGGTGTAAAGGGCCATCTGGGTTGATAGGTGCCATGAGGCATCATCGGTGGGGGAGTCACGGGAAGAGGTTTTGTGGTCGAGTACCCACATGCCAGTCTCATCGCGTACGACTGCGTCTATCTTGAAGGACGCCATCACATCAGGGGAGAGGTTGCACTTGCCAGAGATCTCAGTGGCTAGGATGTCCATGTTCGCGTTGGTGAAGGCGTACTGCTGGGCGTATTCGTTGAGGGCTTTGTAAGCGTTCCCTGCGTTCTTCGCGCCAAGGTTAAGGTCGTCGGACTCGGCGAAGAACTGACGGAAGTGAGCTAGGAATAGGGAGTAGGCATCGTCAACGTCGGCGGGCTTGTAGCCGTGGTTGAGGAGATGTTCTTTTGCTAGGTGCCATGCGGTGCCGAATTCGAGGTGGATGTTGGGAACGTCTTTCCGCCAGTGGAGGACGTAGTTAAAGAAGAATTTACGAGGGCAGTCTTTGAAGCACTTGATCTTGGTAGAGTCAACTACATCGAATACTTCACTGCCGGGTAGGTCCGAGAGAACTGTAGGGAGTTTCAATTGTTGCCCCTCATGGTAATGGGGAGGGAGTGGATCTCATCCCCCATTTGCACCAATAGTTCAGCACAAACGGAAGTGAAAGTGGCTACCTCTTCGTGAAAAGTAGTACTCTTAGCCTTCTCCGCCTCCAGCATATTTCTCAATTCTCCCATTTCGACAGAAAGGAGGGTTATAGTACGACGAATATCGCTGCACTCTGCGTACAGGTCAATGGTGGAATTCTCTTCTTCTGCTTGTCTTCCGGGCATCATAAGCTCCTTCGGAAAGTTAAAGTAAGGTGCCCGCCACCCACAGGGGAAATGGATGACGGGCGAAGGGTGAGAGGAGGGGGGAAGGTCCTCTCACCCAGTGGGGGATGATTAGCCGAGTTCAGCAGAGCGAGCGGCGAGCTTATCAATCCACTCTTGACGCTGCTCAGCGGTCATGTCAGCAAACTTCGCCATGAGGGAAGTCTCGGCATTAGCAGCAGCAGCGCCGGGATGCCACGTATCGGACATGTGCTCGGCGACTTCAGCGGCGTCCTTGCCCGCCTTCAGCAGTTCGCGAATGCGAGCCTGTGCCTCGATTTTGCAAGCGCGGATGAAGCGTTCGAGTACCACGTCAGTGCCCCAAGAGGCGATGGCGTCCTCGGCGGTGGCGCCGAATGCGTAGTCGAAGGAGGCGGTGAGTTTCGCGCCATTCACTTCCACGGATGCGTTGATGCGGGTGTCGCCGTCGGCGAGAGGGGCTTCTTCTTCTTCTACAACAGCGGTGTTTTCGTCAGACATAGTATTTCTTTCCATTGCCCCTTAGGGCATTTCCTTTGCACCCAATGTGCTCAGGCATTTAGTTAGTGCGCCTCCGCAAGAGGTTCACGTATTAGCGTAGTTCATGTATCCAACCAAGGTTGGGAGTGGGCAGCCAGTAAGGGGCCATCCATTGTGCGGTGTTCTTCTGGTTCGTTAGATAGTCAGTGTTTCCCCTTCGTAGTGTTAGGGGACACAGTATGTAAGTGTCCCATGTCGGTGGTTTCAAGCCAATGCCGCCCATTATTTCTCTCCAGACATATGGGCGGAAGTCTTCCCGCATAGAATGTATCCAAGTGCATTCAAATAACGGGCAGTCGATTCGTATGCTCTCAGAGACATCGAGGGCACAGTTAAGTCGGATACAGATGTCGAGGATAGAGGGGTCATTATGATTGACGTAGCAGTAGAAGAAGTGTCTAAGGGCGAGCACTCCCCGTCCATCATCGTCAATCCAGGCGGTTGTTTGTTCTTCATCAGTCATCTACCAATGCGCAGTCGAGGACTTCTTCTGAGATGAGGTCGTCATCCCACATAGCTAGGTCCTCAGGGTCATGGATGAAGTCAGCAGGTGGGGCCTCGACCTCGTAGTCATCAAGGAACGTAGTCTCCACGCCTCTATTGCCGTCGAGGTCCGCACCGTAGTGATGGTCAATATGCCACGTTACGGTTATGGGGACAGTCCAGGTGCGGCCGGAAGGCCCTTCCCATTCACATGTAGTGGAGGTGGATGGCATTAGAATAGTATCCTTTCCATGCTGCTTAGGAGGAGCTTTGCCTCCAGTACTGCACAATCCGCCGAGCACTCTTGAAGAGCAGCAGCGCCACACAAGGCACAACCGGCGGAGCCAAGATTGGAAGTGATGAAGTCCTCTACAAAGGGGAGGCAACGCGTGAGGCAGGTGGCGCCATTACGTGCTACGTTCTCATCATCCTTCCAGTCACGACCACCGATCTTAAGCGTCACTAGTGCGCCATCAGGTGTCTCGTTGAAGGTGTAGCTGATGGGTGTGGTGGGTTCTATGGCATGTACTCGGTCAAGTACTGGTACCATGTAGATGTCCGCCTTGTCCAACTTCGCTACTGCGATACGGTGAGTCTCCTCGGTTATCTTCTGAGGATTCTCTACCTTGTCACGCCACTTCGTCATTAGGGACTTGCATCGCTTGATGTTCCCAGGCGTGGTGGATGTGGAGGCCAAGATGTTTTGCACTTCTGTTAGCTCTTCATTCTTCATCAATGTCTCCTTTCAGTTTACGTAATACGTCTTCAGGGGTTATGGGGGCACCCTCAGTAGTGGTAGTGTCCAGTGCGCTATGTACTTTCGGCTCTGCGTCTACGCCGTAGCCTTCAGGAATCACGCCACGTGGGTCAGCATTCACCCGCAGTCCACGCAATTGGCCTCTCACGCCTTCTGTTATAAGGAACTCCTGTGCTGCATCTCCATCCTCGAAGGTGTCAGCCAAGCCAGAGTCCCGAAGGAGGCGAGCGTACTCACACAGGCCCTCTCTAGCGTAAGCAGATATACCCCAAACTTGACTGGGATACACCCGCCGGAAGGCACTCACTATAGATGCGAAGTCAGTAAGTGGCATTCGCACATTCATAACTATAGAGTTAGGTCTTTTGTTCATCATGATTCATTGTGTCCTTTGTCCCGCCGCTGGCGGGCTGCGTTTCCCAACGTATTTGTATTATACGACAGGGTGGGGTTAGAAGTCAAGGAATAAATTCCCGTATATGTCCCGCTATTCACTCCCCGAAATCCTCCCTGCTATGTTCATTTTCCGAATCAAGTACAGGGGCGGAGCGGCTGAGGGGTTCTGTGCGGCGCACTATGAAGGTTGAGGTGTAGGTGTTAGTGTCGGCGTCGATGGCGTCTTTCTTGGCTTGGGCAGCTGAGGAGTGGGAATATGGGCCGCCGGTGATGTAGTGGTAAGAGGAGTTGATGGTTGAGACTGTGAAGAACATCAGATGTCTCCTGCTAGGATTTTGCGCAACAGAGCAGCTTGCTCGGAGGCAGTTAGGGTGGGTGGAGTTGGGGTTGTGGGTTTGCGTGGGCGAGGTGTGGCGGATTCCTTTAAGGTTTTGCCTGACGGTGAGAGGAAGCGGACCTCGCAGTCAGGGCGGTTAGCGAGGAGCCAATCTGCATACGATGTGTAGGTCACGATTTGACCATCGAAGCGGCGGGAGGCCATGAGGGATTCGATGGTGCGATTGAAGACGCGGCCAGAGGCGGTGTCTAGGAGGTGGAGGAATGGTTCGCAGGCAGGGTCGGTTGGGGTGGTGTGGACTTCTAGAATGGTGCAAGCCACTGCGTTGCCGTCGATGTCTACCATGATGACGTCGTTAATGTTCATCGCTTAGGTTCTCCATCATGGTTGAGGCGGCGTAGGAGTTGATGGGGGCGATTAGGGATGGGGTGGGATCTATGGGGCAGTCAGTCCAATCGGAGAGCCACCGCCCGTCGCAGTCCATGTAGGCGACGAAGAAAGCGCCATCATAGTAGGCTAAGTAACGCTCGCCAGTGCAGGTGTTAGTGGAAGAAGGGGGTGCCCAGCGGTATGCAGCGGGGGCGCCGGAGGTGAGGATGCGGCCTACGAGCTTGGAGAGCTGGTAATAGCCGTCCTCGAAGGAAAGGGTTTTAGAGATAACACCTTCTAATATGTGAGTGTGCTGTCGGGTGATAGTGGAGCGGGTCATGTCAGGGGGGCCTTTCTTCATGTGGTTAGGTTGTGGAGTTGAGCGGCGAGGGAGGAAATGTGCTCCTTCACGTAGGAGATGTCTTTGTAGTCGGAGGGGTCGCCGAAGCCACGGTCATAGCTCAGGTCGTAGGTGGGGGAGTAATCTCCGAGGTGGGAGCAGTCGAAGCCTAGCCACCATACGGAGGAGGGGCGACCAGGAAGGGGAACGTGGCAGACGCCTTGAGATTCGGGGGTGTCCTCTTGGCAACTGTTGGCGAAGGTAAGCCCGCCGTGGACATCTATGGAGTAGAGTAGTTCGTCGTTGTAGTGGAAGCCGTGGGCAGGGTGTGAAGGTGGGAGGCCCACGTAGCCACAGAGTGCTCCGCCGTTGTTGCGAACAATGAGGCAGTCATAGTCAGTGGCGGGGTCGATGTAGTAGGCTTTGTCAGGTTCATCGGTGGCTACAGGCCATTGGGATTTGTCGACAGTGGTGTAGGTTTTCATAGCTGTTATGCCTCGGGGTTGATGAGCTGGAAGGAGTTTGCGGGGAAGGTTACGAGGCCATCGTGGAGCTGAGCGACGAGAGTGATGTCTTCGACGGATTCGTGAAGGTTAAGGGAGGCGAAGCGGACAATGAGTTGAACTCCGCCGGTGTCAGAGAGCATTACGCCATGTTTGTGAGGGACGAGCACCCACGTGCCGTTGGGAAGTTCAATGAGCGCGAAACGCTGCCGAAGGGAGAAGTCGAGCTTACCAGCGAGCACCTTGGGGATGGTTACGGAGATGCCCATTGATACTTGGCGAGCGCGGATGACATCGCATTCGGCGTAGCAGCGGCGCTTTGAGGTGACAACGGTTTCGGCGGAAGCGATGAGAGATTCGTAGTCTGGGGTCATGGTAGTTAATCCTTCTTAAGGTTGGTTACGAGGGTTACGTGGTGGCGCCTCCGCAGCTCATTGGAGATTGTACGGAGGAGGCTTTCTAGCACTGAGGTGGTGTAGTACTCTATGTCCGCCGTTGTGGGCGGTGATGTGGAGTGGGGCATTAGATGGTCCTTTCGAAGTGGTCCCAAGCGTAGCAGGAAAGGAGGTGGACTTGGTGACTCCGCCGACAGCAGAGGTCGTTTATGTGAGCGAGACACTCAAGGTCGGCAGGGGTAGGGTTGCGGCGGTATTTGAAGAACTGGTAAGCGCCTAGAAGTTCTACGTACTGGCGCTGAAGACGGTCTTCCATGCGACGCACCTGTTCTCGTACAAGGATGTCCTTAGCTTCACCTTCGGTCATGATAGGGGGTTTCCTATGTGGGCCCCCGAAGGGGCCCGGTTGAGGTTAGTCTTCTGAGGGATCGAGTTTGTAGGAGGGATCTGTCATTTGACCTCCTTGATAACGCCGTTGTCGAGGGTGATTTCTGCGTAGAACTCGCGACCCGTGCGAAGCTTCCCGGCCTTGGTGTACCCGCCAACGCGCTGCACGTGTTTGGGCCAGTCGCTAAGCTGGGGGCGGTTACAGCCGACGAGGGTTTCGTGGCCGACGAGGGTGAGTTCTGGCCCACGGAAGCAGGTCTCCGTGAAGTCCAGAGGTGAGCCGATGGCGGCAGCGATTTCTTTTTTCGAGGCGTAGTTGAGGATAACCATTAGAGGGACGTTCCTTCTGGGTCGATGTTGGCGGTGAGGTGGGATGGGATGGCGATGCCGGCGAGGCTGAGGTGTCTGCGAAGGGCGGCGGAGACGTCACGCTCATTGTCGAGTTCCGCGTGCAAACGGTTGTTAGCGTCCTCAGTATTGTTGAGGGTAATCTCAGCAGTGTTCAGGTCAGCGTTGACTTCTTGGACAGAGCGCTCGGCGTAAGAGAGCTTCTCTTCGGTCTCAGTGAGAGCATTCTTAGTGGACTGAAGTTCCCGCGTTTTTACCGCCAAGTGAGATTCGGCATCAGTGAACTTGGAGGTCATATCGCTGAGGTCACACTTGAACTTTCCAAGCTCGGAATGCAGGTTGCTCATGGAGCTGGAGGAGATGGGTACGATACCGTTCTCATCAGAGCCGGGCCAGAGAGTCGTGCGGCGTACGTAGATAACGGAGTCGGCGCCAATCCAGAGCAAGGGGTCAGGCTCTTCGTGGTCAGGGTACTTCACGTACAAGGTAGGGTCCCCGTCATTGTCAAAGTCGAGGGAGAGTTCGTACGTGGGGTTGGAGTTGTTGATGTCTTTGATGGTGAAAGGCATGTTAGTTTTCCTTAATGGTGATGCAAACCGCCTCACGTACAACAGAGTACGCAACGCAGAAATGCCGGTCGAAGATAAGGGTGAGGACGAGGTTAGCGAAGAGCGCTTGCGGGTCCATGGTTTCTTGGGCTGTGATGGACTCGAAGAAGTCTTGCATCTCATCCTCACCGTAAATGTCCACAAGCTGGTCAACCGTGTGCTCGGTGAGTTGGTTGGTGTCGAAGCGGAGACGACGGAAGGGAGGGCCCGAAGGCCCCCCTTTCGCGTAAGAGGATGAGGAATTGTGGTAAGGATCTATCATCTCACAGGTTCCCAAGGACGTTGTGGTAAATGACTTCGGAGATGGCCTTGCGAGATAGGTGGTGATTGTCAAGCATGGTCATGACCGAGCCGAGGAGACGGGTGGCAGGTGTTGAGGGTATGTCGTACGAGAAGTCATCAGGCATTGCAGCCTCAATCATGTTGAAGGCGGATTGGAGTTCTCCGTACTCATACGTGTCCGTAACCTTGGACATGCGGAGACTACGAAGTTGGAGTTCTAAGCGGCGTTCATCGGCGGAAAGTGGCATGTTAGAGTTCCTCCGACACTGAGTTCAGGAAGAGGAAAACATTCTGCGCGTGGTCAACAGCGGGAGGGATTGGAGTCTTGGTATCCCACGCTGCGTATTCATCTGCCACCCAGCCGAAGGTGACCTCCGCCAGGACGAGGATGAGCAGGCCGGTGTAGCCATCCGCGTCAAGCGTCACGAGGAAGGCCATGAAGTCGGCTTCATACACTAACATATCCTCATTCGGTGCCAGCGGGTTGGTGAAGCGGATGAGCTCGCTTCCGTAGCCCAGTTCCCTGAGCTCTTTCTGAGTGCTGGGCGTCAGACCTGCCAGCTTCGGTGCGTCGGTGTCATGCGATTTAGTATTCATATCTTTCCCTAAGGTTTGCGCTAACATAAGCGCGGGTGAGGTGTCTCCGGCCATGCCCATGCACGGCTTTTGACATGATTATTATAACACAAAGCAGGGTGGATGTAAATACTGAAATATTATTCAGTGTTAAGTACCACCCGTGGCTACGCCACGCTTAGCTGTTGCGCCCGGCACGGGCGGCGGTTGAAATGAAGCGGGTAATGTTATTATAGTTGTTGTCATTATCACGGACCCGGCGCTATGCGCCGTTACTGTGTTCAAGGTTTGAATGTAGTAGAAGGGGGAACATGGACGGTCATGGGGCCGACCGTTCTGCGAACGGGACACTCGTGACATGTGAGGGGCGGCGACAGGTATGGGATAGTGCAGCGCCGTAGGCGCTGGGTGGGGTGTGGATTGTTACCTGTTACCACGGTTACCCTTGTTACCCGTGTTACCGTACATTTGGAGGGCACCCCCTGTCGTTACCTGTAAGTGGTTCTCTCTCTTCTTCTTTAAAATTTTTTTTTTACTAACTGGTTATAGTAACCACTACAAGGGTACACGGGTGTGTGTGTGTAGGGTGGGGTCAGAATTTAGGGTAACAGCGGTAACATGGGTAACATGGTTACACACAATAACACTTCCCTCAACACCGCCGCCCGTAGGGCCATCGCGCTACGCGCGCTAAGTCCCCGGCCTCTCATGGTTGAATACAACTGGGCGTAGCCCAGTTGTGCAGCGTAGTGAGGGCCTCTCATGGTTGAATACAAGTAGGCGCAGCCTACTTGCACGTTCTCATGGTTGAATACACTACGCGCAGCGTAGTGAGGCATTCTCATGGTTGAATATGACTGGGCGCAGCCCAGTCAGCTATTCTAATGGTTGAATAACACAGCGCAGCTGTGTTAGACCTAACACAGCATGTTGTGTGGGCACAAAAAAAGGTCCCCACTATGTGGTGGGGACCTAACACTCTCACTTGGCTATTCTACACCAACTTACGTGGCGAAGGTATTTCATACAAGGCATTGCGGGCGGTGTTTTCCTCCATCACCGCCATACGCCATAGTCTCTCGCATGACGCCTTGAACACAAACTCTGTGTTATCATCCTCATCGGGGTGACTCACCAAAGTCTGGCCCATTAGCAAGCGTGCTGCGTTTGTTACCGCGGTGTACTCATTCAGTACGCACCGGGCTTCGCGTAGGGCGAAGTGACAATCATCGTGTATCTCATTCACACGCTCCAACTCGCACTCTAGCGTGTACTTAACATCATCGCTTAACACTCCGCATGCATCGAGATGAGTTATTACTTTACTGAGATGATTACTCAGTTTTTTAGCTTCACGGCGGACTACCATAGCACTGTTAACCATTTTGCGCTCCCTAAGTTAGAATTGTTGTGAAGTGGGGGCGTGACACGTTGCCACGCCCCCGTGCGTTAACTATTCTGTCAACTCTTCTAACTCTTCGGCTTCGGTCTGTGCTGCTGCCATAGCGTTTTGCATGGCGGTCAACACTTCGGCTGCTACCTCTTCAGGTGTTGCACCCTCACGAACCCGCCGTGTTGCCATTTCTTCAATCGTCTCAACAACGACCTTAACAACCTTACCTTTTGCATCACCAATCTTAATGGTGCGATTAGCGAAAGATAACACATGGGCTTTCCATGCTTTGGCTAAGTTAGCATCACTAACGCCTTTGGGAGCACTGAATGAGTTGCGCATTTTGGACTGAATTTTGACACCCGCCCAGTCACTGATGGCATCACACAAATCGTTGTCAATGCCTTGCACACTTGGCCCCATGGCGACTTTGAAGGCGCACGCACAAGACACAAGAGCCTTCTTCGCGTCCGACCAATCTTTGCTCCCATTGGGCATCGTGTTGATGCTCACGTGTGCCAATACGTTACCATTTTTGCTCTTACCGTGTGACATAACGTTTTCCCTTAAATGTTAACTCCAAACAGTGGTCCGATATGGATACCAACGCTCCATGAGGTAGCGTTATCCACCGCGTATGCAACCATTCAACTGTCAAAGAGCGTAGGGTTCGCGCGCTATCACCGCGCGCGTGTTAGGCTTCATGCCTCCCATCACCACCGCCACCGTATGTATAATACCAAAACACACCCCCCTGTGTCAACCCTTAACACAACTTTTTTGTGTACCAATATGGACCGGGGGAGGGGGGAATTTTGCCGCGTCATATATTATGTAGACACGGAATTTGTGTTGGAGGTCTTCTAGAACCCGTGAAAACCCAGTTTTCGCCTTCAGTGAAGCCTATGAAATGGGCACATACTTACGGCCGCCTCCCCCATGTTCCCTTCGCAGAAGGGCCGGCTAGCAGCACTTTCCCCATGTTTCCCACGTAGTGGGAATGGTTTCTTAGTTCATTATGTGAACCTAGTTACAGTGAATACTATGGGGTTAGACAATATCCTGTGAGGCCGCCCGCCTCCGGCGGTACGCCTTGACACTTAGTGGTGGCGGTGCACTCCCTCCATAGCGGGAATTACCTTATTGACTTCTACGCCACCCTTGTGGTACAATTACAATACGTAGGAAAGGACGTTATAATGGGTTATAACTTAAGCAAACTTCAAGCGACGCATAGGGAAATCCTTCGCCTCCATGTGAATGGCATGTCTTCTTTAGATATCGCCAACACTACTGGCATGACGCCTACTATGGTCTCTTACACCATTAACTCTGACTTCGGCCAACTTGTCCTAGAAGACATGCAACGTCAACTCGACACTGAGGCGCTCACTGTTCAGAAACAGCTTCACGAGAATGCGAAAGCAAGTGAAATCTTCCTCGGCGGGATAGCGCAGGGTACGACAGAAGTTCCCACACCTCTCCGTGTCAAAGTATGCATGGACCAACTAGATCGAGCAGGTCACGCCAAGGTTACCAAGAACGTAAACGTTGACCTGCATGGCGAACTCACCGAAGATGAAATCATGTCCATAAAGCAAGACGCTATGGCCCTTTCAAATATACACAGGGAAGAGCCAATAGAATGCGAGATAACCACCGAGGAGCCTACCGATGGCGGGTGAAGGCATCCAAGTAACCATCGAACGCGAACGTTCTACGATGGACGGGACTTTCGGAAAGCTCACAGTAATGAGTCCTGAAGGTCTCTTCATCTGTGAGACTCTAGAGCTCCCATGGAAAGCGAACCTACGCAACATCTCCTGCATTCCCTGTGCTACCTACGAATGTGAACTCTACTCTAGCTCTCGCTTCGGTCGCGTGTATCTCGTCAAAGATGTGCCTGGTCGTGGCGGCATTCTAATCCACCCCGGCAACACCGCCGGTGATGAAGAGACGGGGCTAGACTTGAGAAGTGATGTGCGGGGCTGCATACTCCTAGGCTTAAGCCGGGGAGTATCCGGTAAGCAACGCGCTATCCTTCACTCCCGTTCGGCGGTTAGTAGATTCCAAGCCATCCTCGATGGTGACCCTTTCACTCTCACCATAATTGGAGAAGGAGACTAGAATGGCTAATCATGATGTACGCAGTCACTCTGAGCGCACTAAGGCGATCAAAACTCTGCAAGACCAGTTGAATCAGCTGGTATCTATGAGTTCCGGTATGGAGTCTTTAGCGAGGGTAAAACAGCATCTTAATAATCGAGGCGGCTCATGGGTCACTTTCTGGACAGATATTGCTGCTCGTGAAGCCAGTATGCAGAGTGTACTTACTCAATTAGTTGCTGAGCTCGGTAACTTCAATTCTCAGAATGGCGTCTTATTCCAACGCTCGTGGACTATTGGGCAGGGCGGGATTACTAACTTTACCATCACCGCCAGTGCTGTTATCACAATCAATCAAGCAGGCTGTGTGCAGTCTGAGCTAAACGCTTCAGACAATATTCAGATTAGCGGCTCTACGAATAATGATGGGATTTATGAAGTACTCGGCTCTAGTGCTGATTATATTACCTGTGCTGGCACTAGTCTTAATGACGGAGTAGACACACTTTCTGGTGCTACTATAACTCTAATTAGGCGCTAACGGCGCGAGGAGAAGTCATGAAATACGGAGAACGCTCCCAATACACGGAGAGGCTCAAGGAACCCTACACCTTATCCGTCACAGGCACTAGTACCGCTGGCGGCATTGTTGCTGCTGTCACCCCTGAGACCGTCACAGGCTACCTGCACTCCATCGAGTACCAGAAAGACGACTACTCAAATGGCGCCGTCCTTCTCATCGACGGTACCACCAGTGGCCAGATTGCATGGACTGAGACCGGTGTCAATGCTTCCGAAACCTTGTACCCCCGGCGCCTAGGTCACACCACCGCTGGCGCAGATCTATCCACCTTAGCTGTGAATGAGCCTCTTCTCTTCGTAGACGAGACTCTCACAATCGCACTCACAGGCGCCGGTAACGTAACCGCCGGCACCTTCATCTTTACAATCATCCCCGTATAACGGGAGGAGGAAGCAAATGCCTATAGATACAGCACTTGGAAACCGCTCCAGCTATGTTCAGGCTCTGAACGAAGTACAGGACCATACTCGGGAGAATGTGCAAGTCGGCGGACAGTATGTGATGGATGGCGATGATGACACCGCCGACCTCACTGATATTGTGACTGGCCTCACTGCGATTACTGCATACGTGGTAACTATCACGACTTCCGCCGGTGTGGATGCGAAGAGTGACGCAGTGATTACAGATGCTACGGCGGGAACTATCCGTATTGCGGATGGCTCCACGTACGCATGTACAGCAACGCATATTGTTAACTGGATTGCTATCGGGACGGTGTAAGCTATGGCTCAGGATATGTTCAGACCACGTACGTTCTATAATGATCGTGATCAAGAAGTAAGAGATGACCATCCATATGCAGCTATTACTAAAGCTGTAGTGGAGATTGTACAATCCGGTAACTTCCTAGGGCCAGTTGAAAGCAACGGCGGGTTTACTCAGAATGGCGTAGCTATTAGCGGCGGCTCTTACACGCACCCTAACCACACGGGTGACGTAACGTCCACAGGTGATGGTGCTACGGTAATTGGGACAGATAAAGTCCTGACTGCTATGATACTGGATGACAATGTAACGGAAGGGAAGATTGCAGATGAAGCAGTCACCAACGCTAAGCTCGCACACATGGCTCAGTCTACATTCAAAGGCCGTGATAAGGCAGCAGGTACGGGCGATGCTACTGATCTCTCCCGTGCTCAAGCGGTGGAGACACTAAGAGGCGGAGAGTCGGTCTCTACTGGCGCTACTACGTACAGCATAGACACTGATGCTATAGCTTATTACAGAATAACGGGGCAGACGGCTACGATTACAGATATAGCAGTTACCGGAACTCCTGTAGAAGGTCAGACTTTATGGATCTCTATTACTGGCACAACTGCAGTGTTGTTCACTCTGAATGCTGGGAGTTTCGAGGATTCAACTATTTCATTGCCTACTACTACTGTTAGTACAGATCGTCTAGACATGGGCTTTGTATACAACTCTGCAACATCTTCCTGGCGCATTGTCGCTGAAGCATAAGGAAAATAAGATGGCTACATTAGCACAGACAGTTAATAAGATGAACAACAAGCTATCCTTTGCGGTGGCGGCAACAGAGGTGGATCACCCTAGTGACCCCTCGATGAAGATAGTAGACATCTATTGGAACGATATCTACAAGCGGGTGATTCGTGAGGGATCCTTACGAGTGTATGTGAAGGACTTCGGCGGCAGCGCAGAAAAGGTCCTGTACATTAACAACGAGTTTGATCTCTCTGAAGACACCGCAGTTTCGCAACGTGATGAGGATGCTATAACTACGGCTTTGAGCGTACAGCATCCAGAGACGTATCAGAAGATTTCTATCAACTACGATGGCACCTATGCACGTATCACCGCGCATGTGAATAGTACTGGGAAGTTTATTGTTCGTAACTTTCTGGCTTTCCGTGAGGGTGCGGGATGGATAATTAAGGAAGTTCGTTAATGCCTAGCACTGGATTGACATTATGTGGCCGCGGACAGAGTGTAGGAGGCGGTGATGAAGCCTGGCTGAATCCGGATAACATTTCCACCGCCGGGGATGGTACTCAGGCTACATGTACTCCTGCTGCTCGTGACTTCACGGACAGCCTGAGGGCTGACCAGTTCGGCTTTGCAGTAGCAGGCGATATAACTGAAATTACCGTGAGGGTGCGGAAAAGTGGCTCTTCTGGAAATGACTTCGAAGATGATGTAGTTAAGTTATTTAACGGCACGACTACAGTGGGTGCTGGTAAAGGCACCTCCGATACTTGGCCGACGTCACCAACAGATGTAGATTATACCTGGTCAGAAGCTGAACTTACTACCGCAGGTATAACTGCTGCTATTGTAAACTTGAGCGGCTTTGGTATAGAGATTTCCGCAGAAGACACTGCGAGCGGCAGTGATACTGCTAAGGTCAGTGAGATAGAAATGAATGTAACATACTCTGGAGGAGCCGCCAACACGGGGTTTTTCAAACTACTAGGCCAAATGCCGTGAGTATCTTAGACACGCCAGGAGGCGACGCAAAGCGCGAAATCCTCGCACAATGCGCTGCAAGCACGAAAGTAGCCGCCAAGGTATTCTACCCTGGCCGCTTTCGCCTTCCATTCTCCCCTTCCCATGACAAGGTGTTCCAAGCACTGGATGACGACAGCATCCAACTTCTTGTCATAGCCTCCTGGCGTGGCTTTGGTAAAACTTCTATGGTCCAGCTTGCCTATCCGACGAAGAGAGCCATCTTCCAGGATAGCAAGTTCATTATCCCTGTATCCGCTTCCTTCAAGCAGAGTGTGATGCAGAGTGAGAACCTGAAGCACCAGCTTAAACACAACCGGCGGTTGCATGACCTCGGCTTCAAGAACCTACAAAGCGACGTGTGGAGTCGTGATATGTGGGTCATGAACACGATAGACAAGTACGGCTGCATGTACATTCCCACGTCCTACGGACAGCAGGTACGTGGGCTTCTGTACAAAGATGAGCGGCCGGACCTCTACATCATTGATGACTACGAGGACTCCGAGTCCGTTCTAAGTGAGGAAATGCGGCAGAAGAAGATTGAACGCTTCTACTCCGACATCATGGGCAGTATTGACCGGAACTCCAAGAAGTGGCGTATCATTGTAATCGGTACTGTCCTCCATGAAGACTCCCTGTTGATGCGCCTATTAGAAGACCCTCACTGGCACTCCATACACTTGGAGCTGTGCGATGATGAGTACGAGTCTAACTGGCCTGAGCAGCAGACCTCCGCCGAGGTGAGGGATATGGCTAACCGCTATCGCGCGCAAGGCCTGATGGACGTCTTCTTCCGTGAGTACCGCAACATTTGCATGTCTCCTGAAGGCGCTCCATTCCGCTCCTCGCTCTTCAAATACTACACTCCTAACATGCTCAAAGACCGCTTCCTTGAATACTTCGTGCTGGTGGACCCTGCTAAGACTGTCACGCAAAGCGCGTGTGACACCGCCATTGTGGGCGTCGGCTTAGACATGCTGAACGGCGAAGCCTTTATCATAGACATGGTATGCTCCCGCCTCCACGTACACGAACAGATAGACGAAGGGCTTAACATGTGCCAGAGGATTGGCGCGAAAGTGATAGGCGTGGAGGTAGCCGGCAGTGGCGAGTACATCGAGCACCCGTGGAAATCTGCAATACTTGAACGAGGACTGGGAATCGAATTTGTCTCTCTGGCTGCGAAGGGTGGACCTTCTCAGTACATACCAAAAGGCTCCACGCAACACGGCAAAGACGCTCGCATATCCGCCGCCCTCGTCCCCATGTACAATCAGGGAAAGATCTGGCACCTCAGAGACCACCCCTTGAATGACACCCTTGAGGAACAACTAGTACACTACCCACGCGCAAAACGAAAAGACTTAATTGACGCATTATCCTACATCACTGGCATGATGCATAAAGGCGACCGCTATTTCGCCAATCAAACCGTAAAACGGAACTACGCCTCAGGCAAGATTCTTATGCCGGGCGGCTTGGACTTCCACGCGGAAGAGATGGCGCTCAAGAAACTAACGGCCTCAGATATGGGGGACATCCCAGGATGGAGAGTATAATGCGAAACTTGATTCAGGATTTGAATGTAGTTGGAGGGTATTTGGGATGGTAATGGCTTTGGACCCCGGCAATAAGGGTGGAGTGGGTGTGGATGTAGGTGAGACGTATGACTATGCGTATCCGTTTGGACTGGACTTGCGGCCCGGAAGTGAGCTTCATCAGCTGATTGTTGGTGAGGTGCTTGGCAGGGCGAGGGATAGTAAGAGCGTTATGCGTGGGCGGTATGATAGCTGGAAGCGAGTGGACCAGTCTATGACGGCTTATGCGCCGGCGAATGAAGCGTTTAATCAGAATCTTGGGAACAATGATGAGATTGAGGTTATTGTTCCTATGGGCTACGCGACGATGGATACGCTGCTTAGTCATTGGTTGAGCACGTTTACAGGGGGTGTGTTCTTTCCTATGAAGGGCGTAGGCCCGGAGGATAAGGGCGCGGCTATGCTGATGGAGCTGGTGATGGATCTGCAGTTCCAGAGGAAGCAGATGTTGCTTAATATGCATACGCAGTACCGGGATGCTATTGGGTACGGGTTGGGAGTGGTGGGTACGGGGTGGAAGAGGGACTGGGGTAAGAAAGTGAGTTTGAGGGCGGGCGGTGCGTACAGTCCGGCGCTGGGAGACTTTTTGGAGAACGCGACTACGGAGAGGGTGATTGAGGAAGGGATTGTATGGGAGGGGAATGAGCTTCAGAATTGGAGTGTGTACGGGTACTTGCCAGATCCGAACAGGCCGGTACATGAGGTGCAGAAGATGCACTTTGTAGGTAACGCGCGGAAGAGTGACTATTATGAGTTGCTGGAGATGGAGGAGCATGGTGAGGGTAGTTACTTTAATGTGAGGTACTTGGATGGGGCGGGGGATATGTTGAGTGAGATGCTGGAGAGTGGCGAGTGGGCTAACGGTATTAGGGATAGTCAGCTTAGTGGCACTAGTCGGCGGCGGGATGTTGTTAGTATGTATTGTAAGCTGGTGCCAGCGAAGTGGGGGCTGGGCAAGAATGAGTATCCTGAGATCTGGCTGTTTGAAGTGGCTGGTGACAGGGTGTTGATACGGGCGGAGCCGGTTGACTTCGCGCATAATGATTATCCGGTCACAGTGTGCGCTCCGACGTACGATGGGTACACGACTGCGCCGACGAGCATTATTGAGATGGTGTTGCCACTGCTGGATACGTTGGACTGGTACTTCAGGAGTCACTTTCATAACGTGAGGAAGAGTTTGAATAACATGTTCTTGATAGATCCGTACCTTGTGAACTACTCACAGGCTGCGAACCCTGAGCCGGGTAAGATGATCTGTATGCGGGAACATGTGTGGGGTAGAGGTGTCAAAGATGCGATGCAACAGTTGGCGACAACTGATGTGACTAAGAATAATATTAGTGATATTGCTGCTACTATTGATATCCTGCAGAGAGCGACTGGTGCGGTTGATCAGTTGCAGGGCGTGACGCAAACGAAAGGTGAGAGGCGGAGCGCTACGGAGAGTAGGGATACGAGGACTAGCGCGCTGGCGAGGGTGAGTAAGCAGGCGTTGATTGCGGGCATGATGGCTAATCGGAATATTAGTCGGCAGTTCATGTTTAACAATCAGCAGTTCATGCAAGATCCGATGTTCGTGGATCTGGTGGGCAGGAATCAGGCAGAGCTGAGGTATATGTATGGTGATGAAGGTGAGGAGGAGGGTCAGTTGCTGGTTACTCCGGACATGCTGATTGGCGACATGGACATTGTGAGTGAAGACCCGGCGGGTGAAGGTGGCGAGTATTTGAATGAGGCGATACAGTTGTACAGTTTGGCGTCGACTAACCAAGAGACGTTTATGGCTTTTGATAGTGTGAAGATGATGCTGAACTTGATGAGAATGAGTGGGTCCAAAAACCCCACGCAGTTTTTGCGTGACGGCTTTAAGATGACCGTAATGCCAGACGAGGAGGCACTAGCGAAGGCTGATGAGAAGGGATTTGTGGGGATTAGTAATGATTCCCGGCCAAAGGTTGAACAGGAGGCACAAGGTAGAGCACCCGTCGGTGACTTTAGCGATGTGGTGCAAGGAGCGTTAGGAAATGGCTGAAGAAGTAGATGAAGACTTTGGAGCCTATGAGCCGCTTAGTACGAAGAGCGAGCTTGAGGACTTCATTAAGAGTAATCTGTGGAAAGACTTTGAAGTTACATTGCAACGGCGACTAGGTGTCATCGGCAAAGAGTTGATGACGGCGGAGACGATTGAGGAAGTTAAGATGTTACAGGGTGAAGGCCTTGGCGTTAACTTCTGGAAACTCCTGCCTAACATGGTGTTGAATGTGATGGAGATTAACGCTGAAGCCGAGAGGCTCAAGAAGGAGCAAGAAAATGAGTGAAGACTTTGACGCTAGTTTGGTTGAAGCATTAGCTGAGGTTGATTCGGATAATGACTTTTCCATTCCCGCCGAAGAAAGTTCCAAAGACGCGAGTAGCAGTCAGCCCGTCGAAGACGAGGAAGATGTAGAAAGCGTAGAGGACGAGTATGAGGATGAGGAAGAGGAAGGGGAAGAGGAAGAAGAGGACTCAGAGGAGATAGATCCGCAGTTGCAGTTGATGCAGGAAATGCGTGATGAACTGGTAGCGCTTCGCAAGGAGCGGGACGAGAAGGGAGAGAAGGAGGCGGAAGAGAAGGCGGAAGCTGACTCTGAGGCTGAGATCGATTTCGTCACGGACGAGCAGTTTGATACCGCTGTTACTGACCGAGAGGGCTTTAATAGGGTAATGAATGACGTGTTTCGTGCTGGTCAACAGGCTATGCTGCAAAGTATTCCTGGGATAGTTAAGGAGCAAGTTGATGCAGGAATTAAGAATGCAGAACTTGTAAGTGACTTCTACAGGAGTAACCCTGATCTTGCTCAAGTGAAGCCGCTGGTGCAGAACATTGTAGCAGAGGTGGTACGTGAGCGAGGAGAAGATGCCGACCCTAAGAAGGCGTTGGTTGAAGTGGCGAAACGAGCTAGATCTAGAATGCCTGGAAGCAAGAAAAGCAAGCGGAATGTGCGCGGTAAAGGCGCACTGAATGCTGGCGGAACTAAAGCTGGCAGCGGTAAGCCCCGTAAGAAGGGGAAAGCTACTGTTGCCAGTGAGCTCGAAAGCATGATGGGTCTGGACGAATTTTAAAGGAACTCAGACATGAGTGAAAGATATCGTAGATTCTCTAATGATATGCACGCCGCCGGCGATAGCGGAATCAAGATTGTCAAATCTGATGCTACTGTGCAAGCGATTACGCTGACACAGCAGGAGTTTTGTGTGGATGTTGGCATTTCCGACTCTAATGCGATTGGCATCACGTTGCCAGATGCGGCGGTTATGATTGGCCGTACGGTTAGTGTTTATGTCTCCAGTCAGTCTAGCACTGGTGCGGTTACTGTTACCGGACCCGGCGCTGGTACTGATTATTCTCTTGCAGCGATGGACGCTGCTGGGGATTATACTATTGTTCGTAGTGATGGTCTCCGTTGGACCGCGCTATCTAGTGCTGTAGCATAAGGAGATATGAGCTATGCCTAACGCAAAAATCGGAATGCGCGACACAAGTACGTATAATGTAACTGGCGAAAGACCAGAAAGCTGGCGCCAGGGAATTCAGTATCTGTTCCCGAATGGTAGTGCGCCTTTGACTGCGATGATGAGCCAGATGAAAGGTGAGGCGGTCACTGATCCGCATTACCACTGGTTCACTCAGACGTATATCAACAAGGGTGCTGCTGCCGTGAATAGTGGCATTTACACCGACCTGACTTGGGGCACACCCCTTAGTGCGACTACTAGTGCTGCCGGCTCTGTGCTGGCTGCGCAATGTACTGCACAGTTCGCTACGTACCTGAAGGAAGGTAACATTGTTCTGCTTCGTGAGGAGCTGGATCACTCGAACGATATGCAGGTTCGGGTCACTAGTGTTGTTCGCGGAAGTGATACGACTAGTGGTTTCCAGTTCGTGACTCTGAAGTTGGACGGCTCAGGTAATGGCAGCATGGTGGATGCGGATCGGTTCATCATCATCGGTAGTGCGTTTGCTGAAGGTGATAGTCGGCCAGAAGCCATCAGTTATGTACCTGTCGAGCACAGTGGGTACTGCCAGATTTTCCGCACCAGCCTTAGTCAGACTCGTACCGCGATGAAGACGAAGCTGCGCACGGAAGATTCGTATCAGAAGGCGAAGAAAGAGTGCCTTCAGGACCACTCGATCGAGCTGGAAGATGCGTTCCTCTGGGGCGTTAAGACGCTCGGGACGGGTGATAACGGTGAGCCACTTCGGACGACTGATGGTATCGTGCAGTTCATGCGTGATAACTATGCGACTAACGTGTTGGACTACCGTCAGGATCCGGGTTATGCAGGTCAGACTTGGGCCGCCGGTGGTAAAGCCTTCATGAACGGAGCGATTGAACAGAGTTTCCGTTGGGGCGATACTACCGAGAAGATGGTATTCACTGGTAACGGTGGTATGCTTGCTATTCAAGACGTAGTCGAGAATAACTCGATGTACAACCTGAGTGGCGGCGAAACCAAGTACGGTATCAAGGTTAACACGCTTGAGACTCCGTTTGGTACGTGGCACATCAAGACTCACCCACGCTTCACGCATGAGACGAGTAACACGAATTCGTTGCTCGCTTTTGAGATGAAGAACATCCGGTATCGCTACATTGACGATACGAAGTTCATGGCTGATGAGCACTTCGGTAAGGGTGGCGGCACTGGCGTTGACGGTAAGAACGAAGAGTTCTTGACTGAATGCGGCCTTGAGTTCCATCACCCAGAGCAGTTCATGTACATCAGCAACCTTGGAACGCTGAATGTAGTGTAGCTCTAACTGTTGGGAGGGGCCACCAACACTGGCGGCCCCTCCTCGCAAGGAGGCAAAATGGATGAGGTACACGACTATGAATCGCATGATAGACGGGTGGGTACAGATCGACGAGGGGGAGCGCCAGTGCTAGATGAAGGTACTAGTATTAATCTAAAACTGGTAGTCGGTATAGTGACTTTGACCGTAGTTATTGTCGGCTCATGGTTCTCAGTCAAGCATGATATAGCCGATCTCAAGCTGAGGCAGGCTGAAAGTGTGCAGGACATCACTGAGACTATTAACGATGTGATGTCTAAGATTGAGCGTATAGAACAAAATAGGTGGACCAAGGAGAATGACCTATACTTCATGGAACGGTTCACTTATGAGAATAAACTGACGATGCCAAAGCATCCGGCGGAGGACTAAAGAATGCCTAGCGTGGACGATACTACATTTCTTGGCCTTAGAACTCTACTCGTAACGGGTACAGGCCACTATCATTTGGTAGGTACCCAGAGTAGTGGTGGTGATACCATTCCTGACTACACAGTAGATGCAGGAGCTAACTTCTACATTCAGAAGGCCCTGAGATGGTGCGACCGCCACGCTAGGCATTGCCGCAAGTTGGAGAAGGCGGATGTTACTGTGGGGGCGGATGTTAGCAGTGTGGCAGTAACGGCACATAGTGTGACTGAGGTTAGGATTACAGACCAGACTACTCCGCTGTTGCAGGCGGACGAGGATTGGCTTCGGAAGGAGCTGGATGAAGCAGACTTGACTGCTGTAGCTAGCGCACTGAAGCCGCTGTACTGGGCACCGAAAATGGGTGAGGCTGATGATACTACGAGAAGCATATGGATTATGCCTCCGCCGACGGCAGCAAAAACTGCTGAGGTGCGAGGTATGTACTATACTGCTGCGCTAAGTGGGGACAGTGATACTAACTGGTGGACGTTGAACTTCAGCGAATTGGTGTTGTATGTAGCGATGCAGATGGTAAATGACTTGGACTTGAATCCCTTTACTAATGCCACCTTGATGCGCCTGATTGAGGACGTCAAGAGACAGATGATTATTGATGACGTGCAAGAAGAAGTTGCCTATAATGGCACAACGATGGCAGGATAAGAGATGCGACATCACACGAGAAAAGGGCCACCGCCACAGAGAGATGAAGAGCTGCAAGGGCGGATGCGAGAACTGATTAAGAAGACTGCTGAAAACAGGGTGAGACAAGAGGAGCTTAAACAAATCCGCCCTCCGAAGACGACTCCTGTAATTGACGTTACTGCACTGGGAGAGGCTGATGCCGACAGTAAGCCTATCTAACTCTCTGACTGCTGGGCTACGGCGAAGCTACAGGGCTGGCAGGAATGAGTCGGGACTAGTTGACCTGATGAATTGTGCTGTAGGTCCGACCGGCATATATCCGTATGAGGATGTGACCAGTCATGTGGTAGCTACCGGAGGCGGCAGCGGGTTCCCTGAGATGATGCTATTCCGTGGCCCTAACTACATCATAGGGTTCGGGATAGATGATAAGGTATACACCCTTGCAGACGGTTCTGCTACATGGGTGGCTACTGAAATCACCTCGACTCTGGTAGACCCGGATGACATTAGCGAGACATTGACACTGGATTGTGATACGAATATTTGGCACTTTGCAGCATTCCAGCAGGGTTGGATTGCGTGCAATGGTGTGCAGGCGCTGTATAGCGTGAATGATGATGATGGTGCGGGTACGCAGAGAGTGTACTTGGACACCACTACGTATCCGCTTAGCGTGTGCAGCTTTAGGGGCCGAGTATTCTACGGTGGAATGGCCCGCCACTGGCTTAGATTCAACGCTAACGGGCTGAGCACTGATATGTTTGGTCAAGCACTGCCGGCCATGACAGATGGTTGGGTAGGTTGGTGTACTATACAGGGCACTGACATTCTCCAGCACGCGTTTCCTGAGAGGGCTATTAGCCACGGTGTGGAGCGGGTTCAAACTGAGTTGGCTACGAATGGTGACTTTAGCTCAGGCGAGACAGGTTGGACTAGAGGCACAGGGTGGACCTATGCTGGCGGCACACCGGCGATGGTAGGTACTGCTACTTCAGATACTCTGGAGTTAGCGTACGCCCCTTCAAACGCCCTGAATGGAATGTATAGATTTGAAGTAGATCTTACGGTTACTACGGGTTACGTGACTTTCAGTGTGACTACTGTAGTGGCAGGTGATTCTATAGAATACAAAGGTGACTTAACGCTAGACGCTAGCGGGAATCACGTTATCTACTTTAATATGAGTGCGCCTAATGCTAACTTAGAGCTAACTTTAACTGGAAGCTCAGGCCCTGCATTCACAGGCACAGTGCTAGGCTTTAGCCTGAAAGAAAGTCCACATTTTGGAGAATTTGAATCTTGGCACAAGCAGCAAGGGCTGTTGCAGAGTGGCTTTGCGCCGCCCGCCGACCAAGGTAACGTGCTTTGCGTTCTACCCCTGCATGAGGCGGTCGTAGCGTATGGTGAAAATTTCATTACTGCTTACAGTCCCTCGTCATCCCCAACGCCTACCTTCGGCAAAGTCCCCCTTGCCTCCTTTGGTATCTGCGGACGAGGGGCTGTAGGTGGTTCTCTAGATATGCACACATTCGTAGACACCAGTGGTAAGGTGTGGAGACTGACGAGGCAGTTGGAGTTACAGGAAGTAGGGTACGAAGAGTATTTCCAAAACGCAGTTGACCCCGGCGGTGCTAGTCCTGTGATGGTGCAGTATGATGAGAACGAGCAGAAGACTTATATATCGTACTCTGATGCAACGTACACTGATGGCTTTACGTACCTCCTGACTGCTCAAGGGCTGAGTGCTATTGACGGGCAAGTGGTACACTGCCTCACGGGTACGCGCGAGAGTACTGCGTATGCAGACACTACAGGCTTCGTGAAAGATGGCACAAACGATAGCTTTCGGCTGCTTACCGATGAGTTTGACTTGGAACTCCCAGGCCTCAAGACCATCAAAGCCATTAGCGTTTACGCTGATGAGCCTATCGCCATTACCTGCCGGCTGCAGTACAAAGCTACGCAGTCAGACGAGTTCATGTACGGTGAGGCTATCGGGTTAGACGGTAGAGGCGAAGTGTATCCGGAGCAAGTGGGTACGTCTTTCAGAATCGAGTTGACTGCTGGCGGGTCTACGCCAATCAGGATATTCGGCATGACTGTCAGTTTTGAGGTATCAGGGGTAACTAGCGTTAAATCTATTTCACTGAGGAGATAACAGGATGCCAGAGGATTATACTAGAGAACATTTTAAGGCAGGTCTTAGGGATGACACTAGGCTGCCAAATGGTGATGTGCATCTTGTCAACTGTGATGGCATGAAGGCTATGAAGTATGGAGCATCTAAGGAGCTATCCATAACGGATGGTACAGATGGTCTTACTACAGCATGGCCTTTCCCTCAGATGTTCAAGGGTCACGGATTTGCGCTGTGCCTTACGAAGACCGGGTTACTGCACCGCCTCAATGATGGTACGTTAGAGGCTATTACAGTCTACGACCATGATGTGAGTGGCAGTGAGCTACTGGCGGATACGGACTTCAGTTCGTGGGATGACTCAGAGGCGGGATGGACTATTGCTGGTACAGAAGCTGGCCACGTAACAGGCGTTACGGATTCTATAACAGATACCGTTACATCACTCCCCGCAGGCTTGTATCGTTTCACAGTGGATGTTAGCGCGGTAAGTATCGACGCTTCCACGAATGATAAGATGTTTGTGCACATAGGCTCAGATGCGTCAGAGTCTCAGATACCCCAAGTGGGTACTATGGAGTTCGACGTGATTACGACAGGGGCGGAAACGGAAGTAAGCATTACCGCTCAAAGTAATGTAGCCTGCACTATAACTGCCGCCTCCCTTAAAGCCATCGCGACTATAACGCCTTCGTACACTGGAACGACTAAGCCCTTCAACTTCACGAGCTTCGGGAAAGTCTGGTTCTTAACAAACAACGACCACACCTTTATGTGTGCTCCGATGTGTGGCACGAAAGGCGCGCACACTAGTGCTGACTATACCTTTCCTTGGCGGGTAGTTCGCACGGATGCTACACAGATGGCTACTATGGCGAACTTCAACCGGCGCCTATATGTGGCGGGCTTTGACTCGACGGATGCTATCTACTCGAACTCTGACTTCGTTGAAGCCTTTGATGTGTTCATGAAGAAGCACACGGGCGTGCTGTATGAGAATTTCGTGGTGGACAAGAACGTAGTCTTCTACGGAATGTTCAACGGCGGCGATGTGAAGTGGCCATTTGCAGCGGATTTAGCCCTACTCGGTGCTATGGACACCACTCATACCTCCGCTATGGCAAACGTATTCATACAAGCCATGCGTGACGGGGATATGGGATTCATTGAACTGCCCTTCGCAGGTGAGTGCCTCCGCATCCTACCGTTACCGAATGCCCTAGTCTGCTACTGCACAGATGGTGTGTGCGCTATCGTCTCCAGCCCTGAGAATCCCAATCTGCATCAAGTACGGGTAATCTCCAACCAAGGGCTTTGTGACCGTGGGGCAGTAACTTACAATTCTTCTGCTAACTTCCACATGTACCTAGATTTAAATGGCAAGCTGCGCTTCATCTCTAACGAATTGATTGACCGGGAGTTGGGGTATGATGAGTTCTTGCTTCCTCTAGTCACGAACCTTGCTACCGCCCCTCCCATCCTCAGCGTGGACACGGATGAGTCAGAAGTCTATATCTGCAATAACGACACATCCTTCCTACGCACGCGCGAGGGGTTAGGTCAGATATGGACTACAGTCACTTCAGTATTCCAGCTCCCGAAAACAGGCGTCACCGCCCCCGGCTTGTCTGGGGTGACAGATGACATATCCCCTGTATCAGGGCTAGCGTACATTAAGACTGCCGCCATTGACTACGGCAACCGGCAATTCAAACTTATACATGACCTTGAGGTAGGGGCGTACGATGTCACCAATCTCAAAGTACGTGTGCACTACAAGAACAATCATTCGACCTCTTGGCAAGTAGGTGAGTGGATGGAGGTCATCCGTGGCGGCTTCACGATTCCCGTGATAAGCGGCTTTGAGTTTGCCTACGAATTGGAGTTTACCCCAGGTGCAGCAGCAAGAATTGAATATATCAAAGCGGAATGGCAAATCCGAGATAGCCGCAACTTCGCCCGTCAGTCCGGAAGAATCTAGCCCTGACATAGTCAAGACTTCTCCAGAGTTTGTTGCTAACCACTGGGGAGTTCTTTCAGGCTACTTTCTGGATATGATTGAGAAAGAAGAGGGTGTAGAGCCTACCATAACTCGTACCAATGCGCTGTTAACTGGCTTCACTACTGGCCATCTCACATTGTGGATGGGTGTAAATGATAACAAGTTGATAGGCTTTTTCGTGACCAGTAAGTATGTTGGCGGACCGGTGGGTAGCAGCATTCTTTACCTTAGCTACCTCTGCGGAATGGATAAAATTCCGCCCAGCACATGGCATAAAACTATGACCCTCTTGCGCCAGCATATGGCAGACTCAGGATGTGACATGCTTATAGCCACAACAGATAGCGAGAAAATTAAGAACATAGCCGAGAACTTTGGCGCAACAGTCGATCATCGACTAGTTTGGAGGATGTAATGGCCGGACTTCCCTCAGGTACACAAGACGCTACTGCCCCTACTGTTGGTACTATGTACCCCCAGTATCTAGCTACTGCTCACGTTAACTTCCTAATGGGCGGGACAAGTGTTAATTCTGGCAACATGCAAGAAGTAGGCGCAGGCACTAACCCTTACAACGCTATCGCCTTCACGACCTCCGCCATCGATAACAACCCCTACGTTGCCGCCGAAGCAGAGGATCCTGGAGACGCTCTCACTGAGACTGATGAGGCAATCTCACTCTTCAACGACTTAGTGACTACCTACGTGAGTGCTACCCCTGATACGGATGGTGAGCAGCAAGCATTTGACGACTTCATTGAGAAAGCTTCCGGCCTTTTCGCCACTTACGGTATTGACGTAGACACTGACCTCACTGCTGAGGTGGACGCGCAAGAGGCAGCAGGTGAGGCATCTTACCTCCGCCAACGCTCCGCCTTTGAAGGCGCGATGTTTGACATCAATGCGATAGAAACCACTCCATACATCATCGGCCTGGCTCTAATCGACAACGACCACACCCGCCAGTTAAACCTCTTTCGCTCTCAGCTTTTGGCTCAGGGCCGTAGAGACAAGAACGTCTTTCTCATCCAAGCCGCCGAGCTTATGGGTAACATGCAGACACGTAACGCAAGCCTCTATCAAACGCTCTCTAGTCTCAAGTCAGAGCGCGCTCGTCTGGGCTACCTAACACGGCGTGAGGAGCGGATGCAGAATGTAGAATACGACGTAGGTGAGATCGAGTGGGAACTTGAGACAGTGAAAAGCGGCGCTCAAGTAATTGGCGCAATGCAGGGCATTCCCCTCTCACCCAAGAAGCCAAGTAACTTACAAACGGCTGTTAGCGCAGCCCTCAGCATAGGGCCTCAAGTAGGTATGGGCATCGGTACCGCCACAGGGAACCCAATGCTAGGACTTCTAGGCGGCGGATTGGCTGCTGCCTTTGCATATGGCTCAAACATTAACGGATAACTTAGTTCAACAATTGAACATAGAGAGGAATGAATCATGCCCAGTATGGCTCAATACGCACAGTTAATGCAGGCGCTAGGAGCACTCGCTAAAGCTCCGGTTATTAAGTATCCGGAAAGTGGAGAGTTTCAGAATGCGGAGTTGCTGAGGAATCAAGGATTGGCGCTTCAGCAGGAAGAGGAGAGGAAGAAGGCGGAGAAGAAAGCTAAGAAGAAGGCGAAGAAAGGTAAGCTGATTAAACTGGCAGCTGCAGGTGTAGGTGCGGCTACTGGGGGATTGGGGCTGATTGGAGCGGGCGGATTTGGTTCGGCGTTGACAGGCGCGAGTATAGGTGGGAGTCTGGCAGAGGGGGATTTTGCTGGAGCAGCGAGTGCTGCAGCAAGCTCGGGAATGGGGAGTAAGAGTGACAGTGCTGTTGGTAGTGTGAGTGGTAGAAGTAGGCGAGCTAAGGTGAGGGTTGCTGGGGATGACTTGCTAGATCCTGCTAATAAGTATTTTGGAGGTTAGTGGTATGCCTAAAGCTAAAGCGAAAGCAGCGTTGAGCGGGCTAGGCACTCTGTTTGAGGATCCGGGAGTGCAAGGGTTGCTTAGCACTCTTGGAGGTCAGACGGATGCGCTTCCGGTGTCATCTGAATTGAGTCTAGGGTTCGGCGGTACGCCAGAGGATAACAGGGCGTTTAGAGAGGAGGTTGCTAGTAGGGATGTGGCGCAGGCTGAGATTAACCGGCGGCGGGAAGAGCATAATCTGGAGAAGAAGCGGCTAGCTAATCAGACTAGGGCTACGGATGCTCAGATTGCAGCGAGTGAACATCAGATAGCAATGAATGATGTGAGTGATAGTGAGGCTGCTGCGGCGGCTATTACTGCGCGTGAGGATGAGCAGGAGTTTCGAGAAGGGCTTGAGGGAATTCGCTTTGATAATGAAGTTGAGTTCAGGAAAGGTGAGTTTGAAAGGCAGGATAAAGTTAGGAGTAGGGTTACTACTCCGGGCACTCCTGAGTATGAGCTGCATCAGCAGGACTTGAAGCTGGGTGAGGCGCAGATAGGAGAGTCGAGGGCTTCAGCTAGATTGAGAGTAGCTCAGGCTAATAAGGCCGTTAAGGAGAAGGAGGCGATAGAATATGAAATGGAGATGGCTAGCAGGGCTGATAATTACACTGGGCCTACGGTAGAGTCTGGGGCGATTTTTGATAAGGCGATGACGGAGAGAATGAAGCAATATGAGTATGCGCCCGGCGGTATGCCTGTGTATACTCCTGAAGAGGTTAATAAGGCGCAGGTGGCTATGATACTTAGAGGTATAGTGGATAAGCGGATTACTTATCATGACTATGTGAGTATTATTAAGAAAGATCCTGAGGGGGTCAAGCTGCTTGAAGTGCTGCAGGGTAGAGATGCCGCTATCTCTCAGTCGTTGAAGGAGGGCACTGATGATGCGGTGAAGGCTTGGACGGCAGGTAATCAGGGACAGAGATTCAGGGCTATGGTGGATGATGCAGCTAGTGGGGTTGTGAATGGGATTAAGCCTTCACGACCTGGATGGCCGGCGACGCTTTTACCTAAAGATGAGACCAAAGCTGATGCGAATGGTAGGCGTCCGAATGCTCCTGCAGGGACAGAAGCTACAGAGCCTGAATCCGCCGTCGTTAACGCTGAGGGAGATGTACTGGTTACTGGGAGTAAGGCTGAAGCTAGCGACGAGTCTGAAGTTAATAAAGAGGTTATTGTGAATGATGTAAGTAAGTCAAGTGAGCTTCCTGAGATATTGAAGCCTTATGAAGAAGCTATTAATGTAGAGATAGCTACTTATCGTCATGCCTTAGGTGAAGAAGGTGCTAGAAAACGTGCTATCGCTGATGCGCTAGAGAGATTTAAGAATGATCCTAACTTGTTTGAATCAGTGCTTCGTGAGAAGCCGAAGCCTGCTGGGTGGGGCAATTGGAGCTTTGAGAAGAGACTTAATTGGTCTATTTATGGTGATGGAAGGTGGCAGTGATGAGTATTGATCTTGAAGGTGCTACTAATCCTGAGCCTGTGCCGAACTTGTTAGGAGAGGAGAATAAAGGAAGAGGAGTAAGTGAGAAGTTGTCCACTGGAAGTGGGCTTAGCCAGTCGGTGCAAACTGACCCTGAGGATGATAGCCGCCTCAGTCCTGAGAGAGCTAGGTTGGAGGAGAGTGTGCCTCAGCCTGGACTGGTTGAGCATGCACTGAGTAAGGGGCCAGAGGGTCCTCCTGATCCGCCTATGCCATTGGAGGTGTATGATTACATGCGCCGCCACGGTGAGAAGGATAGGCTGCAAGAGTTGCAGGATAGCACGCCTATGCCTATAGAGGTCACGAGCTTTCATCGGCGGGCTTTGCATACTCCTATGTATCAGGCGTTAGAGGCCATGCCGCCCGAGGAAGCGGAGACATATAGTTATTGGGATAAGACGGTGCTAGGGGTTAAGAGTATGCCCGCTGCATTCTTGGGCGGAGCTATGGGGTTTGTAGATATCGCTACGACTGGGCTGGCTATTGCTGAAGAAGCTGTGTTGCCTGGGCATACTTGGTTCCGTGACGGCGATGAGATGTGGGATGAGTGGAGTGATTATGTTGAGGGGTTTGTGCATAGGCCGGAAGGTGAGCAGGAGTTTAAAGAAGCGTTGACTGACCCGCGGAATATACTTCCAGGTATAGCTGAGTTCGCTGCTCAGATCTATGGGATGGGCTTTGGAGCTAAGGCTGTGGTGAAGGGTGCGCAAGGGCTTGCGAAGTATGGGGCGGCGGGAGCATGGGCTGCGAAGAATGCGCAGAACATTGCGATGGCTAGTATACAAGTGCAAGCTGGTACGATGGAAGGCTTGGGGGTGTATGATGTCAGTAGGGCTAGAGGGGATAGTCTGGGAACTGCGCTGAAGTTGTTTGCTGCTCAGGCTACAGCTAGTGGTGTTATGAGCCTGCCTCAGGCAGCGTGGCTGATGGGTAAGTTGCCTGCGCCGTTTCAGCAGGGCGTGATTGCAAGGTTTGCGGCTGGTGGTATGGAAGCAGTGCAGGAAAGCGCTGACCAAATCATGAGTGATTATTTGTTGCAAGATCCTGAGATGTTTGATGCGGCTAAATCATTCATGGATGCCTTTGCTGTGGTTGGGCCTGCGAGCTTTATTGTGGGCGCTATTACGGGCGGGATTGCAGCTCCGCCTCGACAAGCTAAGAAAGCGGCAGGGGTGGTGACAGGTAAAAATGCACAGAACTTGAGCAGTCTGGGAGGTAAGAAGATTAGCACCCAGTATCAGGTTGGGGTGCTATCGGCGGATCTTGCGGAAGCTACGCACTTTGAATATACTGACCCTGAGACAGGGGAGCTGAAAAGAGAGAGTACCATAGTAACTGGCGCAGGCAGTACCACTAGAGGTGGGATAGTGGAAGCACAGGATGGTAACTACTGGTGGATACCTGGTGACTATGGCAAGGTGAGGAATACTATTGAAACTGAAGAGGGGGTGGTGGAGATAAAGGGTGAGGCTATACCGTTGAGAAGTGTTGAGCGGATAGTTAAGGAGAATGCTGATGGTGTGGATGTGGAGCTGTCTAGCTCGCAGCGCATGAAGGCGGTGGTGGATGAGAGTGATAAGGTGAGGGTTGGCCTGTTTGGTGTGCCTGACTTTAAGGCAGCGGCGGTCAAGTCTCGCCGTGTTACACAGAAGGTGAAGAAGAAGCAGTTAGCGATCTCTAAGGCTCATGTGGCTAGTCCGTTGAGGAAGGAGCTGAGTGAGATTAGTGGAATGACGGAGGCGGAGAGAGAAGAAGTTACGGTTCAGCGAGAGATAAGAGAAGCCGTCCGTGTTAATCCGGACTTTGCTAGTGAGGATGTAGGCGGCGCAAGGTATGAGCATGGACAAGTTCCTGATGCTCCTGATTTGGAGTCCCTTACAGCTAGCCTGTTCAGCGATGAGTCTTCTGGGAAAGCAGTGAAGGGAGAAGATGTAGTAGAGTACTATGCAGGAAATGCGAGCCTTGCGGCGCAGGTGCTGAGTAAGGATATGACCAGTGCTGAGTTGTTGCAGGGTAGGTTTGAGGAGGCGGGGCTGCTGGAGTTTGAGTTTAATGAGGAGAAGGGGGTTTATGAGATTCAGCAACAAGAGGGCCAGTCAGACCAAGAGTATCAAGCGAATGTGCATCTGTATGTGAGTAGCATGAATAACTTGAACGCTGCTTTGAAGTGGGCTAACAAGGCGGTGAATGAGGCTGAGATAGAAGCAGGGGCGCAGAGCTTTGAGGACGGAGAAGGAGAGGTTCTGCATCAGCTGGATGTTAAGGAGGAAGGTGAGATTGAGGTAGGAGGGCTGTTTAGCAAGGCTCAGGTGCTGGTTAACCCTAGCAGCTTGGAGAAGCTGAATCAGACTAACAACCGCTTCAAGAATTTGTTAGGGAGTAATCAGAAGGGCGTTAAGCTGAATGCTGCTTATGATAGAGCAGGTAACAAGTATGTGTGGGCGGCAGAGGGCCCTCATGCTGCGCGTGTACGGAAGCAGATTGAGGAAGAGATTGGAGCTAAGCTGGGGGATGAAGGGCTTAGATTCAGGGACTTGTTTCAAGAGAACAAGACTGGACTGCTGACTGAACGGTTTGACTCTTTGAGGATTAGAGGACGTGACAGTGTTCCCATTATGCGGAACCCTAGTGAGGATTCTATTGAGGAAGAGTTGCAACGGGTGGCGGACTTGGGGAATGAGAATACTGGAAGGTTCCACGTGGTGGAGACTAAGAGTGGGAATAGGTATGTGACTTCTGCTGATGTCGTGTCTATGAAGGAGTTCATGGAGCATCTGAAGAAGGACAATAAACTTGTCTTTAATCAGATAGCTAAAAAGCAGGAGAACGTGAAAGATTTTAAGGGAACAGAAGTACGGCGTACTGGGCAGGGGCACAATGGGAATGCTGCTAGGGCGGAGATGAAGGTGCCGGATGCGTTGGGTAAGAAGTTCAGGGTTATCAAGAATCCTACAGATGGTGATATGAGAGACCTCCGCCGACAGGGTCTGGATAAGTTTAGTGGTCAGTTCTCACGACAGGATGCTAAGGAGATCCGGGCTACGTATGATGAGGACGGTAACAGGTATGTATGGCTGAGTCTGGAAGGTGGGCATCATAGGACTGAGAGTGAGCTGGATAAAATGACTGGGCTGGACTTTGGCCGCCGAAAGGGCGCTCCTAGTTTCTTCAACGCCTCTACTACAACATCACCTGATCGATATGCTACTATACGTGGAGAGCATGAGAAGTTCAGCCAGAAGATTTTACAGACTAGTCTTTACTCTGACATGGTCGAGGCGGGCATTGTGGTGGGAGCGAAGGATCCTGTCGCTGCTGCAGAGATTGTGAAGGACATTGTGTTCTGGCAGGCGAGAGCCTGGGCTAACCTGACTGGCCTTGATGTGAATCAGTACTACACGGAGGAGCTGGGCCAGATACAAGCAGCCGCCCTTGCCCTCAAAGTACGGGATTACAATGAGGACTCGAGAGCATTGTTCTCCGCTTCAACGGCTAAGCAGAAGGCTGAGAGCTGGACCTCTACTATGCTATCGGCTACAGAGACTGCGCTAGGGGAGTTTGATAGTTTCGGTAACTTTGGTCAGGATACAGCAGAGGTCAATGATTTCTTTGAAGAGTATGTGGTGATGCTGGCGGAGGAGTCTGGGAACGCTACTGACATAAGTAAGGCTCGCTCACAGATAGAGTCTCTTTACATGTTCTACCCTACTGCTCTGGAAATGGTAAAGCTGGAAGATAAGGTGGCGGACAAGAAGGCTAGTAGCTTTGAAGAGAAGCGATTGGTGAAGCTACGTAAGGCGGTAGAGTCATCGTTTGATGGAGCGCCATCGTTTACAATCGCATCTATGCGGATGAGTATACAGCTTAAAGAGATGAAGCTGGAGAGGTTAGTGGATTTGGATGCCGCCATTGCTCAGGGTGGTAAGGCTTTTGATAAAGTAATAGAGTCTCAGAAAAAAGTACCTGATGAGATGGACGAGTTCGAGAGGTTGGCGATGATGCTTAAACGCTGGACCTATGACCTTCGAGATCACAACCTCAATTATAGAGGGGAGGTGGATCATGCTAAGATGCAGAACAGGCTCCGCCGGGCGGTTGAGATAAGCAGTAGGAATATGGGTTTCAAGTCCTGGCATGGAGATAAGAAAGATAAGACCGGCCCTGGTGAAGATTTGAGGTATAATGAAGATGGGACCGTACAAGTGTGGTTCAGGATGGATACTCCGAAGAATGGAGTGTTTAGTGTAGACCCAGCTAATCTGCGAACTAGGCGCAGGAGTGACTATATCTCTTGGCTACATGTAGGTGGGTACGCCGCCGCCGAAGAGGTGGGCTTCACGCAACAGGAGTCTCACCACTCTATGCGTCAGGAGTTAGGTGCCAGCAGAGTGCTACCATTGGTTACTAACATCAAAAATGCCTATCGCCCTAGTGGGGGTCCACATTTTCAGGATATCGTAGCTAACACTCCTATTAAGTTGATACATGATTTGATGGATACTCAGCGACATAGATTGGATAAGAACACTAAAATGAAGGCTAATCTCCATCTTGGAGACTTCGATACTAGCCTTAAGGAGGATGAGGACTTAGCGTACCAGATGCTAGCGGAGCTAGGATATGATGGAGTAGTGTATGAGAATCACGTAGAGGGGCGAGAAGATACCCAGAAAGATTCTATCTCAGTCATCTTTCCTAACAGTCTGAAGAGCGTGTTCCACGGGGATGTAGGGTATGATAGCAGTCATGTAATGTTCAGCGTGGAAGAGACTATGAATCCTGACGCATGGGTGTTGGGAGCATTTCATCAAGAGAGTAGGGATATTAACTTCTTTCTTGGCTCAGACCTTCAGACCTTCGTGCACGAGTTTGCACACGCATGGAAGCGAGCGTTGCCTGAGAAGAGCTTACGAGCGGCGGAGAAGTGGGCACATAGGAATGACCCTAACGGGCCGCACAGAGCAGGAGATATATGGACCCGGTATGCAGAGGAGAAATTTGCTAACGGGTTTACGAACTGGGTACAGAGCAAGTCGGCTAAAGTACCGGAAGAGATGAAGGGTACGTTTACGGAGTTTGGTAGGTATGTAGGAGAACTGTACACCACTGGTAGAGCCATTAAGCCGGGAACATATGTAGACAAAACACTTAGGTCGGTTATGGAGGACTTGATTACTGCACAGATGGCCACTAGTGTGGATCCAGAAGAGAGGAAAGAAGCCAACCGCCGACGACGTGCTCGTGCTCAGTTCCATAAGGGACGTCGATTGGTGACCCTTGGAGACAAGGCTGAGGCTATGGCGGACTTCATGGGGATAGATAAGACCACTAGTACAGCAGTGGTAGAGGCTAGAGAAGAAGCTAATATACGGAAGCAGAGTAAGAGATATGTGAGGGAGCTACATGAGAAACTGAAGAGCGCTGAGCAAGGCAACCAGCATCCTGCGTTGGACTTACCGGATGTCATCATCGTGCAAGATAGGGCCATTGAGCTACGTCAACAATTCGAGTCAGAGTTGAGGGAGGCGTATAACGATGGCCCTAAGGCTGTGAACGCGCTCGTGCGTAAGATGAAGAGGCGTAAAGCTGCGCAGGATATAAGGAACTTCTTACTAGTGCGTTCTGACGCTGGCCGCCGGTTGCAGTCTTTTACTACCAAAGCAACTGAGGCGAGTTTCGCATTCACCCTTGATGAGGTACAGAAGACGTATGGGAACACAGGGTTTCAAGTACTGTTAGAAGCTCTTGAGAATCCTGAGGCAGCCTCTGATATTATTAATAAGAACATGGGTGAACTAGGCCCGAATATGTGGGACTTGTACATGCAGGCGTTCTACTCGTTCACGCTATCCTCTCCTCAGACACAGGGTATCAATACTGTGTTCACTGGAGCTTGGACGAGTTGGAATTACGTAGTGCATGAACCATTGGCGGGAGCAGTTGACCGTGGAATGGCAGTCATGGGTAGGATGCCAGTTATGGGGCAGCTTATTGATAAGTTCTATTTTCAAGGCGATAAGCGTAAGCGGGATGGGCTAGCGTCCTCGTTGCTGCCAGCGTTCTCTCAGGTGCCCAGTAGCATAGCTCACGGTGGCGAGGCAGGCTGGAATATTTTGAACAATAAGATAGGAGATGTCCATAGTCTTGAGAGCATCAAGGGCATGGATATACAAGCAAAAGATATTAGCGCCTGGCAAAGGTACATACTCCCGAGAGATGGCAAGGCCCATAAGACGTTTGAAGCTGTGCTAGGGAAGAAGAAGGGAGAACTGATGCGGAAGAACATGGAAGCTACGATTCGCCGCCTCGGGTTTCCCATTAGCATTCCGATTACCTTTATGCGAGCTAGCGATATGATGTTCAAGATTATAGCGGCTGAAGGTCACTTGAACAGGCTTACGCAAGAGGATGCTAGGACTAAGTTTCCAGGAGATAAAGCTGCTCAGAAAGCTCACATTAAACGAGCACTTGCTGCATACAAGGCGGATAACGCTAGCATTCCAAATCACATAAGACAGAAGGTGAGTGAGGCGGCTTCGTACAACACCTTCATGGACCGTCCAGGCACAGTCGGTACTCACTTGCTTGCAGTACGCGAGAAGGCTCCAATCATTAAGCTGGTGTTCCCGTTCTTCAACACGCTAGTCAACCTTGGCAAACGTGGGCTGGAGATGACACCGGGAGTAGGCTTGGCGGCAGAAGCTATATGGGCACGTGACCCCTCGTTTGATAAGTTCGGTTATGGGCACCGCCCGGCAGATATTATTGCTAAGCAGATAGAAGGTAGCATGATGGCTGCATTCCTGTTGCTGGCCTTTGATGAAGATGAGTTTACAGGTGCGCTGCCATTAGATAGGAATGAGAGAAAACAGTGGCGGCTTGAGGGCAAGATACCTTACGCGGTCAAGTATGGTGACAAGTGGATTAGCTTTCAAAACATCGAACCTATCAACGTTCCGTTCAAGATTGTAGCTGACTTGCGTTCATATCTCTATGAGGGCCTTAAGGGACTGGGGCAGTATGAGGAGCTGGATGAGAAGGACCAAGACAAGGTTATCCGAGATTTGACTCAAGCCGGCACCGCCATAGGTCACACGTTACTGAATAACAATTACATGCGTACCTTCAATGATTACGTAGATTCTCGTACATCAGAAGAATACTTGAGTGCTATCGGACGGACGGCTGAAGGTGCTCTCATCCCTTACTCAGGATTCCTGCGGTGGATGATGAAGAAGGGTAAGATGCAAGAGAACGAGAATGGTGAATACGTACCGCAGGTCTTTGACCAGTTAGAGCATCAGGTGCTACCACTCAGTACAGACATCTTGCACAGCATGTTTGGTGTAGAGAAGAATACTAGAGATAAGATAACTGTATGGGGTGATCCATACACCTTTAGTAGCAACAAGTGGTGGGAGTTCTGGTGGCCCGTGCATTACTCCATGGACGTAGGAGATAATATAGATTCCGAGTTTGAGTCTCTTGGATACTATCCTTCCATACCTAGTGAGACTTTCACTCGGGCACGTAAGCGGTACAGACTAGACCCTGACATTCATCAACAGCTTGCGCTAGGCTTCGGAGCAGAGGGTAAGCCAGCAGTCAAGAAGATTATTGAGACTTCTAAAGGCTATCAACGAATGGATAAGGAGGCAAAGGTAAGGATCTTGGATAGAAGGTTAACGGCTATCAGAAAGAAGCATCTGAACAAGGCTATCAAAGAGCAGAGAGCTCGTGGCCCACTAACGGAGATTAAACGATGATTAAGAGCAAGAGTATTAAGACTACCGGCTTAGGCATAGGTACACTTCTCCTAGCACTAGGCTCAATCATTACAGCATTGCTGGATACCGACGCCGCCACCACCATTACACCGGAAAGTATTGCAATGATAACGGCGGCCTTAGGGTTATTGTTTGCTCGGGATGACAGCGTAACGAGCAGGGAGGCAGGTGCGGAATGATGAATCACTTAGGGAAAGTCTTAGCAATAGGCATCTTACTGCTGGGCGGATGCGCTACCAATAGAATGGTAGTCAAGGAAGTCACCGCCGATGGAAGCTCACTGGAAGTTACTCAGAAGACATCGAGTACGTGGGGCAGTAAGACAGACGAAGGTGCGGGAGACTTCTCGTACGAAGGGATAGCGGAAGATGGAGCTTCATTCAAAATGAAAGCCGGCGCTGCCGTCAAAGGACAGCAGGCCGGCGATCCATCCACCACCATACTTGGGGTTGTGAAGATGCTTACAGAGCTGAGTCGTCTTCTGTACGGGCCAGGTAGCGGGGTACCCGAGGCGGAAGTGCCCTTACCCCCGGAAAGCGCTCCGCCACTGGTGATACCTCCCCCTCTAGGGCTTCGGCTTTTGGAGGAGTAGTTTCGGTCTGCTGAGTTCTTTCCACCTCAGCGACCTCAGATGAGGAGTCGTCGTCCTTTCCCTGCGGCGGCTCCTCTCTTATCTTCTTCAGCCTAGGCCGGTAGTGGTCCTGCACCCTTCCCCAATGGTCTACGCAATCTGAGGAGCTGCATACGTCATCCGCCCATTGCAATAGTTGGGAGCGTTCTTCCTCTAACCTATGGATGATAACTTTCAAGTCTAGTATCTCTGCTTCATGTTGAGGGCGGATGCATCCATAGTCATCTCTCAAGGGAACTCGCCCAGCTAGTCCTACCTCTACACCTACATTAATCATCTTTCATCCTCCTAAGTACCGTATGTATACTCCACTCGGCTTAGCGATAAGCGAGCAGAATCCCATACCTTCCAATGTACCAAGTATCTTATTGAGGTCTTCCAAGTCTAAGTCATTCACGTGCCGTCTCAGGAAATCCTTCTTAGATAGCAACCCATCCTTTCTAATCTCGTTCATTGCTATCTCTACGAACTCCGCCAGCACATTCTGTCCGTACCCTTTGAACACTTCAGGCATACACACTTCCGCCTCACGCAAAGTACTCACTGCCGTGTCAAAGTCATCAGATGTTATGACCATTTCATCAGAGCGACTGGCGCTCATAATCATCATAAGTTTCAACAGATGTAATGGGCGGCGACCTGAGTACCCTTGCAGGCGGGAGTGGTTCTTGAACGTGTCTTCACTCTCCTGCTCTATGTACCAGTCAACCCACTTATGTATCACATCTTCCGTGAGGCGGAACTCACCGTGGAGGCAAGCGATGCTTCCAAGGTCTCGCTCCAGGTGGTCCAACAGCTTAGGCGCTTCAGTGCTCAGCATAGGGATAGGAACAATCTTGCTCTTCTCCTGTGCATACACTAGCACTATGCGACTGGTAAGCCCGCCGCTAATGGCGTCTTCAGTCAGCGTCTTCTGCAGGATGCCGGGAGTAGTGGCCCCTATTAAGTTCACGAACAGTCCTTCAATCTTCTCCGTGCCACGTCCTTTCGTCTTATACGTCCACTCATTCTCACAATCAAACCAGTCAGTTATGTTACTGATCAACTCCACGTTTTGGTGACCAAGGAATACGCTGAACTCTTTACTGAAGATAGTCAGGTTACTCTCAGTCACTGTGCTCCCATCATAGATTTCAACTGTAGTACTCTCAGTTAGATCCTCGATAAGTGCCTGCCTCGTGGTACTCTGGGCGCTCATGGTAATGTCAAGACGCTTAAGCATATTATACGCAGGTCCCATAGCTATGCCTTTTCCCACCGCCGCCGGACCCACGATTACTATGTACATGTTAGGGAAAGTAGGCGCATGTTTGTGCCAGCTCAAGTAGCACTTACGCCTAAGTACACTACCTATCGCACTGATAGCTACCCACTTCTTGAAAAGGTTAGGGCTTTCAGTATGCTCTAGGTACTCGCAGTACCCTTTAATCCAGTCTGGTAAGTGTCTATTGCTTGGCATCCATCTGCCCTACCTCTAGCATCTTGCGAAGTTCGACTTCCCTTAGCTTGGCGCCTGCCATTTCAAAGCCTATCCGACGAGCCACCACAGGGTTCTCAATCGCCCACTCCATTGCTTCAAGCAGGGCTTGCAACTCTCCGACGACATCACCAGTCATGCCAGCTTGGCCGACTCTCTGTACAATGTCTAGTATCCGTACTGATTCACTCATAGTTCGTATACCTTTCTCTGCTTAGTTGCAGCTCGCTTCCCGAACGCCTTTAGTCCACGATAGTATACCCAAGCGCGCAGCTTAGACACGCCATCTTCTACTAGCATCTGTTGGAAGAGCCGGTCAGCTTTGTCACGCTCTGTATCTGGCAAGCTTCTTTCGCGCATCAACTGGTAGAGAGCGTCATGGACTAGTGAAGCTCGCATCAACTTGTTCCCGTCCCGTACCGGTCCACTGGGTCCGTCCCAGCAGTACCCAGAGCGAATAAAGAGCACCTGGGACTCGATGAACACGAACAAGTTCAATTCAAATTGGCTCACCGGTACATCTGGAAACCCAGTGACCGCATAGGAGCAGCTCTGAATTAGTTGGTACTTGTAGCCTCTTTTGTAGAAGCCTATCTCGTGTTCTATCATCGCTCGATCTCCATCGGGCGCATCCGCAGCGCTTCGGGGGTAGTGAGTCGCTGCAATGTCTGGTCTACTATCTTCGCTTTCGTAACCGCCAGCCTGAACGCTTCATAGTCCTCATCTTCGTGGCCCAAGTCCTCGATCTCCATCTGTAGCTTAGCCCGCCACTCAACATACTCACCCATCAAGCTCACGAGCGCAACAGGATCTACCTTCTCCACGAAGCTAACGGCTGACTGTTCCGTCGGACATCCACTGAGTCCTACACATACGATTGATAACGCGATTAGTTTCTTCATTACTATTCTCCTTAACTTAGTTCAATTGTTGAAGTTAGTTTAAGCAGGCCCATGACCAGTGTAGGTGGGCTGCCATCATGTCCACGTTGTCGTATTGGACAGGTACCTCCATAGAGTTAGCGTAGTTGTGGCGACGCATTTCTAAGTCGCAGGGGATAACGAACTTGGTGGAATGGGCTTCGAGTGGGGTTTCTAGTGAGGCGATGATTTGCAATAAGATGGATGCGTGGTGATGCCATGAGTATTGAAGTGGGATTTCGAATTCGATTGAGTCGTGGACTTGGTTGGTTAGGTAGGTGTAGGAGGAGATTGAAGGGGTGTGGTGCATGAAGGCTAGGCCTCGGCGGTTGATGATGTCAGCGATTGTGGACTGGGCAGGTTGGGCGAATGCTTCGTTGAACATCGTGTCACCCCAGCGATCCATGAACTTACGCTTACGGCCTAAGAGGTTGGTGACGATTCGGTTTTCTTGGAGTTGAGCCTTGATGCCTGCTTGGAATCGCTGCTCGACCTCGGGATAGATTTGATGGTAACGCATAAGAAGCGGCCTAATTGTACCCTCAGGTGTGTCGGTCTTGAGAGCAAGGGTTTTATAACCCACTCCGTAGTTCCCAGAGTGATTAAACATCTTACCCATATCACGTTGAGACTTAGAAGAGTTCGGGATGTTCGCACTTCCTGAGGCACGAGACACTTCGGTAATTGGCATTCCATATAGAAGAGATGCTGTTTTGGCATGTACGTCTTCTCCGTTCTCGAAGGCTTCCGCCATTGGAGGTACGGGGCCGTAGTTTGCGACTATGCGATTCTCGGCGGCTGAGAGGTCGATAGTATAGCACACACGGTATGGGCGGCAGAGCATGAACTTCTTCATTTCCTTTGGCTGGTTTTGGCGATTAGCTCCGTGATTGAAGATGGTACTGGATGAAGCGAGCCGTCCGGTCTTTGTACCAATTGGATTATATGAGCAGGAGAGGATGTTGGAGTTGGGTCGGAGAGTGGTTTTGAGATAGGTGCTGTTGAACTTAGCGAGCTTACGGATGTCCATGATGATCTTCGCTGCAGGGAAGCCGCGGCGTGAGAGGCGGGCCATAGCGGTGACATCTGTCGTCGGCTTACCGTTTGAAAGATAGGGCTTAATTCCGAGACCGCCTTCCGCCTTAGGGCCATAGAAGTATTCCATAAGTTGCTTAGGTGACGCAGGATTGATTTCATGTCCGACTACCTCATTGAGTTCGAGTTTCAGTTTCTCTATGCGCAGGTCAGTCTGGGTTTCTTCTGCCTTCATACCTTCAACATCCATAGGGCAGCCGAGGAGCTGCATTTCCTGGATAGGGTCTAGGATGTCAATGTGGGAACGGTAGGTAGGCCAGTGGCCCTCGGATTCTAGGTCCGCTTTGAGGCGGTGCCAGACCTCGAGGGTGGTGAGTGAATCGAGGGCAGAGTACCGCCAGAAGGATTCGTCGTCGGTAAG
>Ga0208299_1000303_pt1 | contig 47494 bp, 55 predicted proteins | sample 15_taG_FD_184089 | JGI IMG/M metagenome (GOLD analysis project Ga0208299, IMG submission 184089) | Marine viral communities from the Subarctic Pacific Ocean - 15_ETSP_OMZ_AT15312 metaG (SPAdes) (version 2) | ecosystem: Environmental > Aquatic > Marine > Oceanic | place: Pacific Ocean | collected... | reverse complement strand
GCTAAAGATATAAAACGTATTAAAGCCAATGCTATTCGGGAGATGGTAGAAGTAATGAAGCACGAAACAATTAATATAGGGCATTTCAATATCCTTGAATACGCAGACAAACTGGAGAAGGGTGATGCAAAGATGAGGGAGCCTAGATTAGAATTTGATTACATTTTTGATGACGCAGGCGGCCATAAGTGGTCGCAAGTATGTGATGATTGCATAGGCAAACATAAAGATGATTTAAATGGTGTTTTAACAGGTCATAGCACTGGTGGTATTTGTGGTGTAAAAAACTGTGATAACGGGGCTAACAAATATATAGATTTATCGAGGGGAATAGGGCAATGATACTAGACATCTTCTTGAATATGCTAACACTAGGCGGTATCTTCTGTCTAGCAATAGGATTAATGACTGTGTTCAGTTGGACATTGCCTATCAGAGCACCCGCTGACCAGAGTAATAGAATCAATCGAATACGTCTATGGTGGTTTGCTATCTCAGCACCACATAGATTCTTAGGTAACTTCTCATGGATGGGAGGGGACGAAGTAGATAACCTTAAAGCAGGACGCACTTGGAATAAACACGAGGAATAACACAATGCCAAGTTCAAAAAACTATGTAAGAGACTACAAGCAAGAAGCTAAGACAGCCAAGGCTAGACGTGAAACAGGCGTAGGGTCTGAATCAGGTGATGCCAAGCGACACAGAGCTAGACTCAAAGTGAAGAAGAAGCTAGGTGCTAAGGCTATCGCAGGGAAAGATGTTGGACACAAGAAGTCTATCAAGAAAGGCGGGTCTAATGCTATGTCTAACCTAAAGGTACAATCCAAGAAAGCCAACAGGTCAGCAGGGGGCAAGTCTTGATACCTAGACGCAGATTCCCCAGTAATAAACGCAAGGGGAAGACGCCCCCTAAACCTTATCGTTCATGGTTAGAATATGATTTACACAAAGGTAAGCTAAGCGAGTTACCCTATGAACCTCACCATGTACTCTATGATTTGATAAAGAGGAACCGAAGATACACCCCTGACTTCATCAGTGGAGATAAACTAATAGAAGCTAAGGGTAGATTCCTAGACAATAACGAAGCACAGAAGTACGTACAGATTAAGAACAACGGGTATGAGGTATGCTTCATCTTCCAGAATCCTAACACTCCCCTTTGTTGGGCTAAGAAAAAGAAGGATGGTACTAGGACAACACATGGAGAATGGGCAACGTCTCATGGATTTGAATGGTGTGGTCTACATGACATACCCCACGAATGGACTAGACCATGATTGAACTAACCAAATCAGAGCTAAGATTTATCGAGGGGGTACTTCGTGCCTCAGCAGATAACATAACCTATCTCATTGAAGAGAGTGTCCACGTCTACGTTGAAGATGATGTACTGATATCTATCAACGAAGCACTAGACATAATTGAGGCTAACTTACAATGAACGGAAAGAAAGCAAAGAGATTACGGAGGGATGCAAGTTTGTTCTTCCTGCCAGATAGACCACATTGCGCTTACAATAAACGTAAGTCATTCCGTAAGGTACTCCCTGATGGAACCCCTGTAACTAAACTTAGACCTATCAGATTACACATTGAATGTCCTAGGTTTATCATTAAAACTATTAAGAGGCAAGCAAATGAGTGCTAAGATATTACTATTAGACATAGAGAACGCACCATGTACTGCATACACATGGGGTTTGTTTAACCAGAACATAGGTATCAATCAGATAGTGGAAGACCAATACTTATTATCTTGGGCAGCTAAGTGGCTAGACGAAGATGAAGTTATGTGGGATGCATTACCTGAACACAAGCGTAACTACAAACGCAACAAGAAAGATGACAAAGCAATCGCTAAGTCAATGCATAAGCTAATGCAAGAAGCTGATGTAATCGTAGGTCATAACGGTGATAGATTTGATTTACCTAAGCTTAATGCCGCTTTCTTAAAGCATGGTCTAGACCCTATCCCGCCATACAAAACCGTTGATACACTCAAGGCGGCTAGACACTACTTCAAGTTTACATCTAATCGTCTAGACTTCTTAGGTACATTCTTAGGGGTTGGTAACAAGATAGAACACGAAGGTTTTCCTTTGTGGACTAAGTGTATGGAGGGTGACATGGATGCTTGGGAGCGTATGGTTGACTATAACAAGCAAGATGTACTGCTATTAGAGCGTGTATACATTAAGCTACGCCCCTACATTAGGAACCACCCTAACCTAGCTACGTTTAATGACAAGGAAACGCTATGCTGTCCTAATTGTGAGAGTGAAGACGTTAACAAACGTGGATTCTACAGGACTAATGTATCTAAGTTCCAAAGGTACAAATGTAATGATTGCCGTACCAACTTCAGAGGTTCTAAGAATCTAAGGAAGACAACAGTGGTGAGGAACGCATTATGACATACAAGAAGCCTAGATTCTCATGGTTCGGTGAGTTTGTACTTAGTGTTATATTCTTTGCTGTAGTATTCGTGGGAATACCTATCGTGTTATTCTTTATATTGATGGAGGCAATACGATGATATATCTATGCAGTGTCTACAGTCTTAACCTAGACAACCTACCAGAGAAAGAACACAAAGCTTTGATGGAAGCTAGGTTCAACTATGCAAGCAAGGTAACTGCTCAGTTATTAAACGAGGGGTACTGCGTAATGAGTCCAATAGCTCATTGTCATCCTCTCTCTGAGAACCATGACTTACCTGCTACATGGGATTTCTGGGAAGCCCTAGACTATAAATATATTGATGCCGCTGAGCAAGTATGGGTGCTAGAGATGCCTAACTGGATGCAATCTGTGGGTATTACAGCAGAGATTAGGTACGCACGTTCACTAGGTAAACCTATATCGTATGTACCTTGTGATAACTTTGGTAGTACGGAGGGATTAGAGTAATGGATAATATATTCAATGTTATAGAAGAAGATGTTGCAGAGTGGGACGCGGCACATCCTGAGAAAGCACCGCAGTCCCTTCCTAAGGACGCGGAGGGAAGGAAGAGCACACCGATATACTCTGGTGTACTGATGTATTTCCCTGATGCTATCGCTGAGGTAGCACGTTGCTCTTTCATTGGGAATGAACAACATAACCCTAACACACCCTTGCATTGGGACAGAGCCAAGTCCGGTGATGAACTAGACGCATTGTCTAGACACCTGATGGAAGCAGGAACCATGGATTCAGACGGTGTTAGGCACAGTGCGAAGGTTGCTTGGAGAGCCTTAGCTAATCTACAGAAGGAAATAGAGAAGGGTTAATAAGTCAACTTCAAGTCTAGGTCAGTGTGCTTGTCTATTCTCTTCAGTAAGTCATCTTGCTCAGTAGACAGCCCTGAACCTATAGATACAACGATTAGACCTGCGGCATTCGTAGGTATAACTTGTACTTGGTTCTGCTGAAGGATACCATTCTCTACATCAAAGAAGTTATTGTTGGAACCCTCTAGACGTACAGTCCAAGGAGAGTTCGGAGTAAACACAATGGAGTACCCATTGATGAATTCTAACGTTCTTGCGTAGGTTGTTCCTGCTACCGTCACTTCAGTGTTGTGCCTTATAGCAGTATCCATCCAGATGTAATCCTCGTTATCCATCAACGCTTCAATCTCATTCTTTACAGCATTAGTGTCCACTGAATACAGTGTACCTGAGACCAGTGTTAAGTCTGACCTTGGTATTGTAAATATCTTTGTTGCTGGGTCTAAAGTGATAGCCATTGGTCACCTACTCATCTGAAATCATTAACAAGGTTATATCCAAACCGTTGCTTGTTATTGTACTGGAAATGTCAGAGGTCTTATACCTTGTTCCAGTGGTAGCTCGCCTTACTCTCCCTTCTACTGGCTGGTCAACTGAGTATTGCAATGCGCCTGTAAGTATACCACTTGCATTGGTTAGACCCTCAAGTAATACATCACCTTCTGTCTCTGAACCCCCTGCACCTGCTGTCATGCGTACCCTAGCATTCTCAACAGCAGAGCCAGTATCGAAGTCCTTCACTGTAACAGAGATAGGCACTTCAGACACTACGGTAACTGAACCGCCCCCTGTAGTGAATATCTTGTCTTCATCTATGGAGCTAGTCGTGTCTACAATCCAAGTAAGTGTACCTGTCCCTCTCCATTCAAGATGCTCAGTTGTTCTTGGGTCAAAGGTAATACCATTGGCAGTAAGCGTTAAGTCACCTCCACCAGTTTTCTCTTCCACCCTTATACCTAAAGGCCAGTCTTCTACCTCGGTGTCTTCTAGCTGTGTGTCTAGGTCAGACTGCATATTGACTTGAGTGTCAGTACCAATAGTGTAAGCAGGTATAGCTCCACGCCTAAACAATACATCTCGAATCTCTGTGACTTTCTCTAAAGCACCTGCACTGGAGTTAGGAGAGTTATCAGACCAAGAACAGAAGTAAGCATACTTACAACTTGTAGAGGCATTGTAAGCTATATCTGTGCCGCCTGTTTCTAGGTTTCCGTCTGGGTCTCCCCATACAATATCACCTGAGTGTGAGTTGAAAGACCCTGAACCCAAAGGGTTGCCGTTGGTTAGAGCATAGGGTTGCTCAACACCATCCAGATATAGCCTCCACTCTTTAGGTGCTTCTGTTAAAGTGTAGCGCATAGCCACATGGTAAGGTCTATTCGGTGTCAGTTTAATGCTACTAACAGCTTGAGAGTTGATAGCATTGCCGGGATTATCTGCCGCCTGAGCCATTAATACATTACCTAGACCAGTAAGCAATGCTAAGTTCTGTACACCACCTCCCTCTTTCCAGAGACAAGCTAGTTGGTTCTGTATACCACCTAGTTTTATCCAAGTGGCAACTGTTCTTTCTGCTGAATCAATAGTGATATTCATATTAGAAGAGTCAGCGCATTCCCTTCTTACTGTAGTACCTGCTATTAACATACTATGTGTAGTGCTCTCACATATTGGGTCTGCTGTGAAATTAGATGTTCCTACTGTATTCAATGTAGCAGGGTTAGCGTTACCGCTTCTACCTGAATCTACATAAGCATCGTTGTTAAACTTCCATAGATGGTCAGCGTTTAATGCCTCTACAACAACAGGATAGGTAGGTGTCCCAAAGGAAATAACCCAAGCCGAAGTAACATCACCAGAGTCGTTAGTAATAACTAGATAATTAACAGTGTTATTAGACAGACTACCTTGTACAAAGTCTATCTGGATACTGGTATCAGACCAAGAGTCTATTGTCTGGGTTGTCTTAATAGTCCCTGATTCATCAGACCATAGCTCAACCTTACCTGTGCCTTGTGATGCTTCAAACCCCCACCCTGTTATTGTCTTATTAGTCTCAGAGAAGAATGCGGAGGATGGTGCAGTTAATATACCTATAGGCTGTACTTCATTGAGTACAATGGCATAGATATGGGATTCAGGGGTGTTGCTAGACGATGAATGCGTAAACGCAGGAGGGTCATAACTACCTGCTGAGATACTTCCAATATCCGCTACGAAAAGGTTCTTATGGTCGTCTAATGTTCCATTCCATACCTGAGCACGATTAGAATAACCTGACGGCATACCGGGGGTAGTAATATCATCGTGAGTAACTGCTTGAAATAGAACTACCCACGAGTCATCGTAATCTACCTCAATAGCAGGAGCATTTGCCGCTGGTGTATTCTGTTGGAAAGCATAGCCAGCTCTGGCAATAGGTACAATTGTATCTACACCACGATAAACTAATAAAGCACCAGACATGGGTGAGTCTGTACCGCCAACATCCCATGTGAAAGTAGGGTCTGCCTCAGAACCTGACGTTGCTATCTTCCAGTAGATGGCTGTCTCTTGGTCACGACCGCCTGTTGAACGATTGTAAGCTAGACGGGTATATCCATTCCCACCACCACCGTCATCATCCCATACCTGTGCGCCTGCGTTCAATGACTGCTTAACACAAACAAGTATCAGGTCATCAGTAGTTGTTGCGGCAGGCATAGTAAATGTTAATGACTGAGCAGCTGTAAACTCTTGGATATTTCTATCTATATAACTAATAGCCATTATTCATCACCTAACATTAAGATAGTCGTTGTAAACCCATTGGAGTTTATAGTTCCAGTTATTGGAGCAGTCTTGTAGTACGTTGATGAAGAACTTTTCCTAGCTTTAGATTTACTTGAGATAACATCGTCTCCAGAGTATCCGTATGTGCCTGTAGCTATACCACTAGAGTTTGTAAGGCTATTGATTAGTACAACATCATTACTGTCTAGTAGATAGACCCTTGCATTCTCAATAGGAAGTTTAGTTGATGCGTCTAGACAGGTTACAGAGAGGTCAACGGTTTCAACAAATACAATAGAACCTGACGAGGTAGCGCTACCAATAGAAGCATTACTATTGACGTTTGTTATAGTTAAAGTGTCTGTCCCCACATATTGAATATGAATAGATGCTTCAGGCGGAAAGGTGTGATTAGTTAAAGTAAGATTGGTAGCTTGACTTGCTGCAAAAGTCCCTGCTTCATAATCATCCCAAGGTGCGTTTGTGGTGCTGTCATTTATCATGAAGCCCTGTCTTGTCTCAGTCTGATGGTCTGTTACCACTTGGTCTGTACCCTCTTGAGAGTCGTTAATGAATAACTTAATTGTTGTACCTGATGCTTCTAGCCTAACTGTGTCTCCTGCTACAACTGTTCCGGTTATTAATGATGTGGGGCTTCCTGCCACCATATTAACTAACTCATAATTTTCCCATGTTGTCTGCCTGTAACCGATAAAATTATCAGAATCCACAAGTCTCACACACATATAAGCTTGATTGAATAAATTGTTACTAACAAGAGATTGCGTTACTTCTGAATAATGGTCAGCCGTTTCTGCATCGTCTGACATATACACAGTTGCAGAGGCTGCTTGAAGTTGCAACTTATTGGTATCAATAGCTCCTGCCCCGGCTGAACCGCCACTTCTTGTCCATCCAGTTCCGGTGTCAGGGGTGTGATTCTCGAGATATACAGCATCGGTATCTGTAAAACTATCTTCAAAAAGAAAATCAGCCGCTGGCTCCTCAATTCTTATACATAACGGAGCGTTTATATGAGTTCCGCTGATTGCGTTTAAGGCTGTTTGCATATTAGCTAAAGTGTCTGAAGATATTGTATTTGTAGGTGTAGCCCCCTTCTCGAATAGTTCTTCTCGTACCTCTGTAGCATCAGGTAATGCTTTGTCTGCCCAAGAAGCCCATTGATTATATGAACCATTAACAGGTGCTTGAAGCAATACAGTATCGCCACCAACACCCACTGTTCCGGTATCGTCAGCAAATACTGCTGCACCTCGTATTGCTAAGGTAGTAGAACCGAAGGCAATGCTCTGTTGAAGTACACCATCAACGTATAGTCTAAGTGTATCATTGTAACCATCACCTTGTAGTTCACCATAGAGATGATAAGGTCTATCCACAGCAAGAGCTAAGCCATATACCTGCACAGATGTTCCACCGTCCACTGTCTCAAGCATAAGGTTATTACCCATTGCCATGACAAACTGGAACGTTGGGTCAGCATCCCCCTCACCATAGATACGCACAGGGTGAGCATTTACTTTTGATACAGCAAACCAACCACCCATAGCCTTGCGACTATGAGCGGCATTACCTATGGTGGTGACTGTGCCTAACTCTATTCTATCTCCAGAAATCGCATTAGAAAGAGCGCAATTACTTACATCTTCACAGATAGCTGTGGAAGACGACATATTCGCTAATGTGGCAGTAGCAGAGCCTACGCTATCCGTACCACTTGCGCCATCAAAAGCCCACCTGTGGTCTGGAGATAGCGCATCTATATCTGCTGAGTATGCCATTAAGCGTCATCAATCCTACCAGTAGTAGCAGAACCACCGCTTGAACCTAATGTACCAGTTGATTCAAAGGTTTTAATCTGGTCAGTGGCGTTACGTACTCTGATAAACAAAGTTCTATCAGCGTTATATACCGAAGTGAAACCCTCTGAGGTAGTAGCAGTGGTTAAATCAATGTAACTGATAAACACATTGTTACCTGTGGTACATGAATCATTAGCACCAGTACCAGAGAAGTCATACGAAGGTATAGTGTAAGTGCTACCAGTGTATGAACTATATGGAATACGAACATAGCGTCCTTCATCATTCTGTATACGAATTGTACCAGAGGAAGGTGTGTCTGATGGTATAGTTGTAGTCATCACAACGGAGGTTACTGCCGCACCATTCAATGTACCATTCAAAGTATCTTGGTCTAAGTCCAATCCACCTGCACCATCTTCTGGAGCAACCAACACTCTGTCACCTGATATCAAGTTGGATACATTGAAGCTAACGTTGTTAGGAGGCTGTCTAGATGTATCAGTTAAGTCAACTAACAAGTCACTTACTGTTAAGTCATCAGCACCGATACCTAAACCATATGCACCTGAGTTAATCGCTGAACCAGTTGATGTACCTGCAAAGGTAGGTGAAATCAATCGACTTGTAACAGTAACATTAACTAGACAAGTAGCTGAGCTTGAGTCACCAGTGATTAAATCATTGTCAGAAGGTGCTTGACCTGTCAACAACTGCATCCATAGCTTAGTACCTGCTGTGGTGCTATCTATCGCTAACAATTGTCCAGTACCACCTGTCCATGAGACTTGCTCTGGTTCAGTGAATGTACTAGTAGGGTTATCAATATCAATCTCGTGAGTGATACCTCTAAAGATATCTCCGTCTAGACCATAGAGAGTTTCAGAGGTTCCTTCCCTTTGAATCCACTTTGCTCTCTCGTAGAACTCGTTCTTGCTTCTTGAACCAAGCTCCCAGTTAGAGTAGTAGTACTCATTGGTTGTATCACCGTTAGCATCTATACCAACATAACCTTCATTGTCATTAACAATGTCAGTCCAAGTAGCAATAGTACCTGCGGCTGTCTGGTTGTTACCATCACTGTTAGCTGTCAATGCTAATACGTTATTACCTCGGTTAGTACCGCCACCAATAAAGAACTCGGTGAATACTGTACCGATTACACGCTGAGTGCCTAGTAATCTACGACCATCAATGTCAGCACCGCCTGACCGAACCTTAACTACAAAACGGTGAGATGTAGAGGATACCGCATCAGCAGTAGCTGTAATCATCTTGGCTTCGTTCCAGTAGTCATTGGTTAATCTAGCACCATTCTGTACAACTTGAATACTAGATGCGTTACCAAACACCTGAATACCATCATAAATGTCATCACCACCTGCTTGCGTGATAGAGCCATCATAGATATGTTCTGAACTAGCATCATCTAAGTTAAACCCATTCAGCAAGGTGATGTTTGTATCCGCACCACCTCGGTCTGACGGAGTCTCATCAATGATAGATAGTTCATCATCGCCTGAGTCTGTTGCGTCATCTGCAAAGTCTTGCAAAGCCCTGTGAAGTTCAATGGTTGTTGCATAAGTTGGAGATGAGCCTCCATGAGCATCCCCGATATATCTGATATTACCATTAGAGCGAGTAATGCTCCAATCTGTTGCGTCCCACGTCATGTTGTATCCCCTTAAATATCTCTTAGTTTTCTGTTACGTTTTGCAACAGCGTTTCGTGTTGTATCAATGGTACTCTTTGGTTCTCGTGAAATCCTTTCCCTAGCCTCTTCAATACGTTTCTGAACATTAGCCCTAGCCCTTTCTTTGTCTATCTTGATGACTGGTCTAATAACTTTTCTATTCTTTGGCATGATTCTTTCCTCAGTAAGTGTAGCTTGCTCTGTTATCCCATGTTTTAGTAAACTCTGTAGTTCCATCAGCCCACAGTATCTCTACGTCTGGGTCATTGGTGCTGTCTATACGTCTTATCCTCCATAGAGGTGAACTCTTAGAGGAGCCAGCATCAGCTTCACCAAGGTAAGTATAGTTTCCATCTTCGTCTATTAGCTTATCGTATACCAACTCGTCTAACCTCGCGTCTATGATGTCTTTGATTTGTGCATCGGGTATACCGAAACCATGCACACCACCCTTGACATTATTGTTTAATCTTTCGTAAGCATCTTTGAGTTCCTCTAGCTCTTCAAGCAACTCACTGACATCAGCTATGACTTCCTTAGTAATGACAGTGGTTACACCATCCTTACCATCTTTGCCATCCCTTCCATCTTTACCTTGCTTGCCGTCTAGACCATCTCTTCCGCTTCGCCCTGTCTCTCCATCGAGACCCTTTAAACCTTGAATGCCTTGTAATCCTTGCTCTCCCGTTTTACCAGTGTCACCTTTGGATTCTTCTTTGCGTATCTTAGCTAATTTACTAAGTAGTTTATCTTGCCTAACCTTAGTTAGTTTCTGTAGTATCGTTGTCACCCGATGCACCTCCGCTATCTATCATCTGTTGAGCAACAATAGGAGCAACAACAGGGGTTAGTTTACCTTTAGGTTTAGCTACATCAGGAGCAGGGGCAGGTGTTAATCTTCCTTTAGGTCGCTCCTTCGATGCCTTAACAACCCTATCTGAAACATGTTGCTTAAAAGCATCAACAGCCCTATCGCCACTCCTACCTGTTTGCTTTGTAATATCGTCTAAGTTAATCCATTCGGCATTTACAGTAAATGATTCTCCGTTCTTGTAATAACCATAATACACATTTTTTGTTGGTACACCATCCCCTGCTCCGTTTATACCAGATATACGAGACCCATCTTTAAAGTGAATAGGGTTTCTAAATTTGACATTACCAAACTTATCCGGTGCTGATTTCTCTAAGCTGAATAAAGGGTTGTCAACGGGTTTGAGAGACTTGCTAGCCTTAGCCGCTATGAGAGCACCACGGATTCCTCCCATTACTGCTCTCTCTCTACCCTTCCATCAGGGTACTTTAACCAGATAGTCCCTTCTTCATCTTGCATCCTCTCAGGTTTACCAGAGCCATCGTCTAGCTTGTCTAGCTCATCGGAGGTAACACCTTGGTCTAGCAAAGCCTTGACATCCTCGGTACTGTATTGTTTCTTTACCTTGTCTTCAGCACGTTGAACTTTCTCTGCATCGTTCTTAGCAGGGGGAAGTACAGGTTCTTGTTGAGCCGCCATGTCTTGCAATGCTTTATAAGAGATATCCATGATACTTCCATCAGTTACTGCACTTCTCCAAGAGTTACCCCCTGCTACATATCCCCTTAGACGTTGTAAATCTGCTAAAGCTTTTATCAAAGGTTGATTAACCACTTTCCTCTGCCCTTGGAATGGATTATATGCAAGCTCAGTTTGATACAACCCTTTCTCTATTTGCTCTATCAACACAGGAGCTTGCACTGGATAATCGTTGTCTGGTGTCTGGAACAAGAAGGAACCATCAGCACCTATAGTTACTTGGATATCCCTTGGTAGTTCCTTAGCTACTCTTGATACTGAGTCTTCCCATTGAGGAACCCACATACGTTTGAATGTACGTTGAGCATAGTCCTTACCAATGAGATTGTTCCTTACTTTGTCTGTAGCTAGTACACTTAAATCATAGGTATCTCTTTGGTTGTAGCCTAAAGCACCAACCACAGCTTCCATAGTTTCATTGTCCATGTTCTGAGCTGATAGTATATCTTTGGTAGAGTTCTTAGCTATCATGTCTATAGCTTCTTGTTCTTCTGGGGATACTTCTTTGTCAGAGAAGGATGCTCCCATTGCTTGACCAAAAGCCCTAGTCATTATCTTTTCCATGAGACCTTTTTCTTTGAGCTTATCAAACAAAGGTATCCACTCAGGATGATTAACGAAACCTATGTCACGTCCCTTTGCGGCATACGATATAAACTTAGCATACTCAGGGAACCACTTACCTTCCTCTTTACCAAAGAAATGCTGGAAGTAAGGAGCCGCCTCGTATATCTTAGCCATATCATCACCAGCTTCAAGGATACGAAGCTTCTCTTTATCTTCTAGTATCTTTATAGGGTCTCCACGAGTTACTGCATCGGATACGTAACCCCATCTGTTATCTATATCTTGCTTGATTTTACCTTGTAGTTCCACAGTCATTGGTCGATTGTGTCTAGCTTCCCACTCAGCCATTGCAACTTGGAACTCTTGGTTCTTCTTATTACCTATATCTTGCTGTATTTGCTCAGTGGTCATCTCTTGTAACATTGTAGGATAAGCTGAATGGAAATTAGCCATGTTAGACTGCTGTGTCTTGTTATACTTAGTACCTTGCTGAGATACCGAGCCTACTCCCATTTGATTCATGGCTACAGTCTTGGTAGCTTCTAATTGCATTGCTTCCACATTAAGTATATTCTGCATATGCCAGTCTACACTTCGTCCCTGAGGGTCACCTGCGTGTCTAGCCCTAGCTACATCCATTGTCTTCTCAAGGTGGGTCTGCTTTCCACCCCCACCGCTACCAAGTGATGACAAGGCTGTCTGTGTAGCTAAGTTAATCTCATTGACGAACCTCTTGTTGTCTAGTTTGAGTTCGTTAAGTTTAGTCTGAGTCATTAACTTTACAGCACCACCTTTGTTTCTACCTTGTTGTTCTGCTAAAGCTTGTGCTTCCCTAGCACCACTAGCTTTGTTTATCAAAGACTTAGTAGCCTCATCAACCTGCTGAGTAGCTTCTGAGATTATACTCTTAGCCTCTTGCACTGTGTCTTCTCTGCTATATCCTACCTCGACATCAGCGGCTACACTAAGTAAGTTAGTAAGCGTAGGATTTGCTTGTTTAACAGCGTTATGTTGTGAGAAACCTACCTGTGAACCTTGTGCTCTTAAATCACCCATGTTATTTATTTACCTGTATTAGTTGTGCGTTGCTCCAACCCTGTATACTATCACCATATAACTCTGCGATTTCAGAGAGGAACTTACGAAGGTTTTCAGAAGCTATGCCTTCCCCTGTAATCAAACTATCTATGAATTTCTCACTGGCTTTAACTAGACGTTCTCTTTCATCAGGAAGTAAATCCTCGTTCTCAAGTAGGAAGTCTCTAGCGGCTACAAACTTAGCAGCCTTCTCAGAGTCCTCCATGTTAGTTGGATTAGATAGATACTGCACAGCTAACTCTTTCATTAAGTCTTGAGTAGCTTGCACACCCTCTTTGCGTTTACGTTGTATAGTTCTGAGGCTTCTATCGTTCTCTTCTGCTTGTAGCTTGAATCCAAAGCCTACTGCTACTTGTTCCAGAGCACTAAACTTACGTTGTACTGTTGGATTCTGTCTAGAGTTAAGAAGCATACCATTCATGTGCATCTGCATAACTCTTTCTAAGTTTCTCCCTGTACCTGTGATAGCAAACAAAGCAGTAGCTCCATTGGCTATAGCATCAGCGTCTAGACTGAAGTTCTCATCTCTCATCGGAGCACCGATTACAGCAAGCTTTTCCATTGCGTTGCCTAGACGTTGGAATACTGTACCACTAGCACCAAAGAGAGTATCTTTAAGTTTTTTATCTCCGAAGATATAACTCTCAAAGAAACCTTGGAACTCATCGGATAATGCGCCTCGTGTACCTACGTTAAACTCAGTACCAAAGATAGATGATAGCATCCAACCCTGTATACCACCGTTAAACATAGCTATCTCTTCTTCAGTCATATTATCGATGTCTTCCTGAGTGTATCCTGCTAGCTCAGCCGCCCAGTGAAGAGCCGCACCTGCAAAGGGAATACCACCTGCCGCGGCACTACCATATAAACCTAGTTGAGCCATGAAGATACCAGCTTTCTCCCTTGGTGAGAAGTTACTACCTCCACCTACAAGCTTAGGCATCATTGCATCCCAAGCTTTAACACTAACCTGCTTAAACTGTAGTGCTACACCTAGACCACCTTTCTGCCAAGAAGCCCTGTTAGCCGCATTGAGGTTAAGCATAGTGTTATTAGCCCTGCTTATTATAGACTTCAAGGCTTCATCTGTAATCTCTTTACCTTTGTTAGCGGATTTCCAAGCAAAGTAAGCTTGGCTAAAACTAAAGCGTCTGTTGAAACCTTCGCCTATTCTGTATAACATTAAACCTTTGTCAAATAACGCGGAGATACCAGAGATGGAACCCTGTTCTGCGTTGACTATATCAGCGTTTGCTCTGATGCTCTTACCTAGACCAGACTTGTTATATAAACTATGTACTTCTAAGAGTTCTTTCTCTGCTATGCCTGTTATCTTAGCTGTTTGCTTGATTACATCAGCGTTCTTGCTATGCTCTACCATTGAAAGAACAGTCTGCATTCGCAAACTCTTAATGGAGTGTAAGGGGTTAACACCCAATGCTACTGCCGCACCCTGAGCCTGTACCCAGATTTGCATAGGGTTGAACCAACCTAGTAAACTATGGAATGCTAAGGAACGCATCTGTTTATCTACTTGGACACCCCCTAGTGCTCTTGCAGAGGAGGCTATAGCATTTGCTACCTTACCTCTACCGTATGCTCTCTCGTATACGTTCTGTAATGCCTTAGAGAGATAAGTTTCCTCAAAGGTATTAACACCTGACCAACCTTGGATTTCATCATGTAGTCTATTAAGCTGTACAGCCTTACCCCCACTAAGATTCTTAGGTAATCCTGCGCTGAAGGACTCAATGTTTGCTTCAGGAAAAGCTAGACGTGCTGTCTTTAGCCACTCGTCTTTCTTGAATAGAGACCACTCAGACTTAGTAACAATCGAGGCTGTCTTCTTCATACCTAAAGCCGCACCATGTATTGGGTCTAGTACTGGCATTAAGTCAGAGTCAGCTCCAAAGTATACTCCATCACTAGAGCGTGAGCTGTGGTCTAAAGCGATACCTTCGCCTTCTAGTTCTCTATCGAAGGTTACTCTGAATTCATCACCGTCCTCTCCTTTGACAGTCTTCAGATAATCATGTGCTTCATCCCTTGTATTGAATGCGTGTAGTGTTTTGATGCTAGAGTCTGAGCTAAATGCTTTGTATCTATTAGAATTCCTAGAACCTGCTCTGGAACGCTTCACGTAGTAAAGCCTATTCTTAGCAATGCGGTCTACCCATCCTACCCTCGCATCAATTACAAGGTTGTCTAGAGGTTTCAAATCTTCAGTACCACGCATGATAACAAAGTCGAACTTGCCACTTTTCCCTCCACTAGCAGGTGTACTTAATCTACCTAGTCTATAACCGTGCTTGTACCAATCCTTTAAGCTAGATTGCCCTGTTAGGTTAACAACGCTATCTGTATTAGGGAAGTAAGCTTTCTCTATATCAGAGGGGAGTAATCTCTGTGCATCCTTCAACTCTGTCATCTCATGGATAAAGTGTCTAGAGCCATTGATGTTAATCTCTTGGGTGAACCCCTCTCTCTTTAAGTTTTTCCGAGCAACTCCATTGTTAATCTTTAATCTAGCGTCATACACACGCCTTAAATTATAGTAAGTCTCTATCTCTCGCTCTGATAAGTGAACACCCTCGACACCATTACGTAGCTCGGAGGGAGTAAATACCTTTCCTACATTTTCTCCGTTGGGGTTGGTGTAAGCGTCACCCTTGCGTAATACTTGGTTAATCCTCTTGATGGATGCACCAGTACGCTTGAATACCCCTTTGATAGGGTTCAACGCTTTAACCATCGTTTTCTCTAAGTCATCTACTACGGCTCTCGTTGTATCTTCTAAGCGTATAGCATCCTCAGCAATAGTTCTGAATTCACCTTTGAAAGCTCCAAGTGGAGAACGAAGTTGCTGGTCTATCTTTGTATCTTCTAGGAGTTTGAGTCCACCTACGTCATCTTTGCTGAAACCATAAGTGAATACCTCTGATATATTCTCACCATCCCTAGAGTATGACATCCTGAAATCAACACGGTCTCCGAAGGTTTCCACCTTGGTCTTTACTACTACACCACGTTCCTTCATAAAGTCTTCAATCTTAGGTATTATAATCTCTTCCGCTTTACGTACTGCTAACCCCTTATCCGTAGGCGTAAGGAACTCTCCCCCTACAAAGGTATCATTCTTCGTTAATTGTTCTGCTAACTCATCAACCTCATCATAGAGCAACGAGTGTCTCGCTTGCGCTTCTAGGCTTAAACTAGACAAATCTTCTGCTGTGTCTAGACCTTGTAATCCATCAGCAACGGAACCTTGCGTCACCCCTTGTGAAGCCGCTACGTCTTTATCCTTAGCCGCCTTAGCCGCTAACTCAGTAGCTCTTTTCTTCACTGCTAGTTTATTTGACTTAGACATCTCTCGTAATGCTGATGTCCCTTTTACAAACTTAGCTGTACCTCGTATTAGTGAGGGGGCTATCGTGGTTAACTCTACTAAATCAAATGCCGCCCACCAATCAGAGAACCCAAAGGTATCTGGAGGGAGTGGACTTGACATAGCTTCTAGTATTGCGGCTACTTCAGGTCGTTCTATGTCTGACTCAATGAGAACCTTCTTGATTAGTTTATACTTGAATAGTTGTTCTTCTGCAGGAGTAGCTTGGAAATCTTGTATAAGGTTATATATAGTGTCCTCAGCAAACATAGTCCCAAAGGTAGTATACATTTCTTTACTGTATTCACCCGGAATGAAAGCTTTAGCTATAGACTCAAAGTGTTCCCACCCATCTATGTCCTCATACAAAGCAATTAAGTCTTGGCGTATCAACTGGTTTACAGCGGATTTACGTGTCAGCTCCTCATCGGAGTAGAATAAGTTTCTAGCATATGGCATATAACCAGAGTAAGGTTCATTCTCTTCCTCTAGTACTAACTCTGCTATACCTGTGTAAGCTTCAATCTCAGGTTCGCTAGGGTCAACTGCTAACTCAACAGCGGCTTGAACCTCTAAGTCTCTATCTATCGCGGCTAGTTCATCTAGCGTTGCATCAACTGGAGCAGGTTGCCCTGTGTCTGCTTCGATAGTAGCTTTCAATGAATCTTTATGGTAATCATCATTAGCTTTGGTTAGTCTACCTACAGGCTTTCCCTTGGGAGTATACTCGAATGCATCTGAATCTTCGTAAGGTAAGTCTGTATCGAAGTCAACTAATTCTATGGGTTGGTCAAAGGGGCTACTTGTAGCACTGTCCGAATCTCCACCAAGTAGCCCTTGGAACTTTTTTGCACTTGCACCACGTATCATTTCAGCAACTTCTTCGGCTCTCTTCCTTGCTCCTTCGAGAACCCTAGTTGTTCCATCTTCGAGGGTTACTTCACCTCGTCCATATAAGGAATCCATTAAGTGGTCAGCAACTACATTGAAGTCTGGGTTCTCTTTAGCTAACTCTGCTTTCATGTTGACGAACTTATTAGCAGAGGTAGCCCCAACGTTATACACTAAGTCTGTTAACCCTACTTGAACTTCCTCAGGGAGTGAATCCCAGTTCTTAGATAGGTTAGATGCTTCATCCATTGATAAGTCTAGAACTGTGTCTAGCACTTCCTCACCATCTGCACGTCTCAAAGAAGTCTCGTCTCTACGAAGACTCTCGATGTTGTATCCTTTCTCTTGTAAGGAAGCTTTGATTGTAGGGTTGTCTAGATCAAATCCAAAGCCAATAGCGTCTTGCTTAACATCGAAGTAGACAGAATCTCTCCACCCTTCGTGTTTTACTACGTGCTCTCTTAGATTTGTTAATGTATTGGCTCTATTCATAACCGAATTTTCCATCTTGTACCATTTTACCGATGTCTTGACCTACGTTACCAGTCCCTCCACCTGCGAAAGAGGAGAGCGAAGCTATCTGACTAAAGGATTGTGCATTAGAAGTGTATTGAGCAGCTTTGTTTAAAGCGTTAACACGTCTATTGTTTAACCCTTCGAGTTGCTGTTGGAAACCAATGTTAGCGTATGTCTGTGATTGAGTTGAACCCTTAGCAGTACTTAGCCCTGTACCCGCGCTTGTACCTAAGAAGACTGAACTTGACTCTTGTCTAGCAGATGCCACTCTTTGTTGAGCATAACCTTTGATTCTTTCTAAGCGGTTAGACACTGCTGTATGTCTAGCTTCTGTCTTTCTTGCTCTGTTAGTAGCTTTAGCGGCTTTCCGACTGGAGTAAATGCTCCCTGCCATGGATGTTATAGCTATTGCGGCAAAGATAGGCATTAGAAGACCTCCATTATATCTGTTGTATGTATCTGTACGTTCATACGCATCATTTCCTCTACTCTGTCTACGTCTAGAGGTATTGATGGAAGAAGGTAGCTCCAGATACGCTCTATGTTGTTCTCTATATCATTAAAACTAATGTGTAAACCCTTTATATCACGTAGTAAAACAGCATTGTTTCTCATTGATTCCTCTAAGAAGGGTACTGCATCACTAGGTATATCAAAGGAATTGTTTAGGGATAGAATACAATCCTCTACATCACGATGCACTATCAATGTTTTTTCATTCTCTGGTATCAGGTGTATACAAGTCTCAGTGGAACCTACGTATTTCTCTGCTCTTTTTGGTAATCCACCTTTTCTACCTAGTATTTCATGGTAACAGAAGCTATCACCCGTAGTAAATAGATTAGCTAACCAAGCAGAACGACTACGTGGTAGCGAGGCTATGTAGAAGTTATGCCCGTACTGTTGCATTAGTTGTCCAACCTAGTAATTGAAAGTCTTTACTTTCCTCTGAAGAGAATTGAAGAGCTAATGCTTTGCCGCTTCCTCTTACCTTTGTACGTGAGGTGAGTACACTTTGTCCATAGTCAAACCCATCATTGGAATCAGTAGGTACATAGGTACGTCTAAAGCGATATACTTGCTGTGTTGAACTATACAGATTACCACCGTTAGACCAATCCCATTGTGCTTGCATATAGCAACCACTAGGATTAACTAAGTTCATACCAACATCAAAGCCAGTCTCTGTTACATTGAAGTGCGTAGTAACATACGTAGCTCTTTTCTCTCGTGAGGGTTCATCAAAGGTTTCATAAGCAGGTATAGCATAAGCGTAAGCATCTACTCCTACACCATCCATTGCCCTCCAATCTTTGAAAGTGTCATCACTGAAGGATGTGAAGGTGAACCTATAATCTACCCCATCATAGACGATTGCTGTGCCTTTAACGTTGATAGAAAGAGTATCATCGAACACTGTATTCACTGTTACATTGTCAGCCCCTGCGATTATATTGTCTGCGCCTACCACAATGTTGTCTACCCTTGAACCTGCGGCTAGAGGTGATACTTCCAAAGCTCCTACTAGAGAGGGGCTATTGGTATCTATGTTATATATGGTATAGGAAGTGAATGCTTCTAGTTGTAGGTCTAAGGTTAACACTTTGCTAAACTTGAATCTATCTGCACCTTCTACTGGAGCAGTATCATTATAGAACCAATGAACTTTCTTATCATTAGCGTTATGTATAACCTTGCAGTGCTGTCTAGATACAAAAGGTATAGCTTCGTACAAGCTTTGTATTGTCTGAGCTGTTATATCTGTTGCTTGGAGTCCTTCTAGTTCAGAATACCTCAATGAGTATATTCCATCCTTACCCCAGAAGAGTATTGTGGAACCAATGCTTACTGTAGCTTGAGGACTTGTTGAACCAAACTCAGATACCTTAGTTATCATGTGAGACGTAGGAGTGAAACCGTTGTCACCACCTCGTACAAACCATACACCATTGTCTGCTATTATTGCAATACCATTGCCTATAGATACTAGCTTCTGTACAGCTCCTATCTCAGGTATCTTGATTACACCCCCGTCTGTGTCTAGGGGTTCATTGAATTGTTCTGAGGTAGGGTCATTATCACTGTAACACTTGCCTACCTTGTCTAAGCGTTCTAGTATTTGGGAATAGTATATTCGCCCTGATAGAATACTGGAAGGTAATCCTGCACACCAGAAGCGACCTGCAAAGAACGTATTGGTTGAGGGTCTGATATCAATCTCAACATCTCCCTCTATGCGAACAGGGTTGAATACCTCAAGTATCTTTCTACCCTTAGCGGCAGGACTAGAACCCCAGTCTACCCCTGTCATCAAGTCAGGGTCAAACTCTCCGTCTGCATCCTTAGCAATGAACCACACCATGTTATTAGCAGGATACTTATTCAGTATGTTGAAGTACTGGGTTATTGGACTGTTAGTATAACTTAATGCCATTATTCTAAATCCATTGTATAGTCACCGCTATCATCGTATGTTCCACCACCACCACTACCTGCTCCATCCACTGCTACCTTACCTGTCCAACCTTGGTTTTCTAGGTTATATCTATGTGCATCTGAGAGGGTCTTAGGTTCTACTTCGATAGCTAGACCATCGTCTACCCCCTCGAAATCTCTCTCTTCCATGTGAATCATGTTTACAGTGAGTGTCTCACCATCAGGGTTATAAGCTAGATAGAAAGGGTTAACATACTTAGAGGTGAAGAACAAACTACCTTTACCGTAGCTTGAATCGAAGGGAAAGTACTTAGCTTGTTCTGTGTTTATTACGAAGTTTTCAGTCTTGTCTTCGCCTCTTGAATTCACATAGGTAGCGTAAAGTTCTGTTAGGTCTATAGTACCTTTGTAACCATCTGAGAGAGAAGCCCCTCCCATGTCTCCAACGTATAGTTTAGTTCCTATTTGGATTACCCAGAAGTTTAAACTACCTCGTCCATTAACGGTTAACCATTCATGCACTGTTATAGCGTTGTATGTTACTTCATCAGAGGTAAGCGTAGGGGTACTGTAACTGTAGCCCTCTTCAAAGTTTAAACCTTTGCGTCTACGGCATATTCCAGAGACACCTATGTCTACGTTGTCTCCGTCTACCATTGAGTTCTCAGGGTATGTTACCCCTGTAGCCTCAGTGATTAGACCTCTGACGAACGTAAAGAAATGTTTACTGTCTACAGCAACTCTAGGCATATTAATCTACCCTACGTAGTACTACAGCCGCTTCGTGTATTGTTAGGTTACAACTCTTATCTGCCGCTATGCCTACAGTGATTACATCTCCGTCAGACAGAAGTGTCTCGCCAAAACCTGACAGAGGGGAAATCTCCCCTGAATTCCTAGATAGACCTTTTACTACGGGGGACGCACCTCCTGCAAAGTAATCACCTCCTACACCGTAACGTACACCAATTAGTGTGCTGTTCGTATCGGAACTGACTGCCAGCCAAAGGTCACCTTTATAAGTGCCATCTAAGTTACAAGTAATCTCACCAGTAGAAGGATTGAAAGAGAAGCCTTGCTTAGCATTAACTGTATCCTCAGTGAATCTAGTGATTGCATTGAAATCAGCCGAAGTATGTAACGTAGTATCCCCTGCTATCGTAATAGCATCTGCTGAACTATTAGCTACGATATGAATACTAATATGGTGGCAGTTGCTATGGTCAAAGTCATCTAAGTTCAACTGACGTAGCTCTGATTCCCCAGATGTAGTAGAGCTAGGTGTTATTACCTTGCCTGTATCACTGGTAGATGCTGTAGAGATATGTTTAGGTTCGTGGCAATTAGCGCTAGCAATCGTGGAGTGTTCTACGTCAGCCATTATCTTATACCTTGTTTATAGAAACTATTGATAGCTCGTTGTGCCTCCGCAGGGGAAGTATACAAGCCTGTTAATACGTCTGGTACTCTACCCTTGGAGCGAATAATCTTTACTCCGAAGTTTGTGTTTTCTATACGGAGAGTAGATGATTGGTCTTTCTTCTTAGCTTCTGCCATATTTATGCCTTTTGTTTAGTGTCTTGCTTGCTTTGTTTTTCATGTTAGCTAAGCTTCTGAATGCTCTTCTTTCATCGTTCTGACTTGGTTGTTCTCTGAAGTACAATGAGCATACTCTTGTTACTTCTTGGATATAAGCCGGAAACATCTTACTTGGCATATCAGGGATGAAACTATCAGTGAGTGAGAAGGAAACTTCTTTGACACACTGAGTTAAATTCTTGGATTGTTGTAGTGTAGTATCTATGTCTGAATCATAGCTATCAAATACAATGTACTCACCATCGAAGGTTGTCCAGTATTGAGGAGCTTTATTATCTTTGATTAACAGTGGTACTCCACTAGGGTCAGTAATAGACAATGTGTTATCATCATTACTGTTACGAGATAATACCTTCGCTAAGAAGTCATCAGGGTATAACTGAGTAATCTCTGTGTACTTCACAGCATCTGTTAATTCTGACCTTATATCATATCGTATTGTTTTAATCTCTGAGACACCTTCTGGTATCTTGAGATAGTTAGGTTTAGAGGAATCACTAAGGGAATCTAACTGGGTCATTGTACGAAGGTGTTCCCAATCTTCGAGTTCCATTAAGTCTTCATATACTTCTTGTGCTTTCTCTGCTACTTGATAGGATTCATCAAGGTCTGAGATACTATTAACGCTATCGCTATTCATTGAAGATAGGACGCTTTGTGTTATCTGAAGTAATGTTTTCTTTGCCATGTTAGTACCTTAATAAAGGTTGCCCCTAGCTAATGCTAAGGGCATCCTGTGTTACTTATCGCTTATCAGAACGATAGCGGAAGTGAACGTACGCTTTACCGGACGTGTCACCAAACGTGCTATCAACAGCGATAACTGCGTCAGCCGCTAGAGGAGTACCTGCCGCTAATGTTCCTGCTGGAACACCTTGGTAAGTACCGATAGCCTCTGCATCAGCCTCTGCTAAATCAACGATAGAGTTAGTAGCTTCAGAGCCACTTACACCTACGGATAAATCATCAGCAGTCAAGTCAAAGGCTTCAACAACCTCAACGAAACTGTCTATGATGATTGCACCTTTAGGCAAAGTGAAACTAACGTCACTTGCGCTCTTACCAGTGATAACCACTACCTTTTCTTCAACGTTTCCTGCGCCATTCAGTGAACGGGCTTCAGACTGAGATAAGTCTTGTACACCGTACCAAGTTTTAACGCCACGGATTGCATCTGCTTCAAGAGTCATAATGTTCCCCTTACACTGTAGCTTTGGTTAAAATTACGCCCAGAGAATCAACCCTCTGAACACCACAACCGTATCTAGCGGATACTTTGAACTTATCACGTTCGTCATCCATATCACGGTCACCTTCAGCTTTAGGTGGACGTCTCCAAGCACACATACCGGGCTTGATTCCATCGTCTAATACAGACATGAAGATGTTTGCTTTACCAGCGCCTGCCAGAGCAGTAGTTCCATCGCTTGCTCCGTCTACATCAGGAAGTAAGTTAGAAACGTAGATATCGAATCCAAACATATTCATAATGAAGCGGTGGTCGCCTTGGAAACCACGTTCTAGTTGCATCTGGAACTGTGGGTTACGGTCAATCCCGATGGTAGTAGTAGCTAGGCTGTTAAGCTGAGCCGCAACCACTGGGTCAACGATACCGATTCGTCCAGCAACAGGAATGTTAGCCTTATCGAAAGCAACTTGCATACCAATCAGGTCAGCCAAAGCGATAGCTTCAGAGTTAGAACCTGTAATACGGTGTGCAAAGTTATTGACTAAGTTAGCATCAGCATCAGTCTGAGCCGCGTATAGTGCTTGAAGGTAGTCAGTCTCAAATGCAGCCGCAATCTGCCGGATAGCATCTTGAGCATGCATAGATTCTAAGGTTTCAATCTGTGTTCCGTCTTCGCGGAGTTTATCAGAGATAGCCCAACCTGCACCTTTAAAGTTATTGATAGTCAAGTTAATTGTACCGGACTCAATGTCACGATATTCAATAGCTTGGTCTTCAGCAAGTTCTTGCAGAGTTACTGCACCTACTGATTTAATGTTTAGGGTTGTACCCTGCCCGAAGTCTGTCACATTGCGATAGAATTGCTCAGGAAGTAAATGCTCAGGCAAGTTAGCCGAGATAAACGCTGAGTACTGTTGCGCGTGAATGAAAGCGGGAGTATTACCAGTGACGTTACCAGTCATTGTTTTAATCCTCGATTAGTTTAGGTTTAGCCGCGTTCCAAGCATTCCTCAATTCACTTGAAGTAGCTCCCACAGATACCCTCATGCTAGGTGCATCAGGTTCTCTTGGTGGTATTGCGGCAGAGTTTATATCACCAGAGGAATTATGTGAGACATTTGAGTTACTTGGTAAGAATAGCTTTGCAAAGGCATCTGGAGACTTCCTTGCCAAGTCCATAGCGGCATCAATGGAGATAGACAGTTCTTCTGCCTTCGCATCTAGCTTTGCTATAAACCCTGTACCCAAGGCATCTCTAGCTAATGTCATAGCTTTATCTGCGTTGGTTTCTGCTGTCATACTTTGTGCTCGTCTGTCTAGGACATCATTCAACTCTGCTTCTGTGAGATAACCTTTGTTGTCTACGGCTTTATCATTCTCGGTACGAGTATCATCAGCGGTATTACCATTGAGTTTCTCTAAGACTTCTTCAACACCTCTAGATTTAGCTAAAGCTTCCTTATGCTCAGCATTCTCAGACTCAATAGTCCTGATATGCTCCTGAGCGTTAGTCCAACTCTTGATTAAATCCTCTTGTGTATCAAAGCTTCTATCACCTACTTGGATTCCTGTTGTTTGGTTATCAACGTTATCCTTCGTAGTTTCTTCTTTTGCGTGGTTAGCAAAACTTGTATCATTGGTCATGGTCAACCCTTATATCGTACCCATTTTGTGTACCATCGTACACATTTTGGGAGCTTTCTTTAGTTTTGTATCCTATTATGTACAATGTACACAACGGGTTACACTTTTGGTATAAGCGATAAGATGTCTCTCATTGCTTTTCTGTAGCCTAGTAGGAAAGTTTGTTTCTCTTCCCAGTAAGCAAAGTCATCATTTTCTGATTCTTTCAATGCTTTCTCAAGCTTATGTTCTATTACCTTGAACAAGCTCATCAAAGCTTTATTCTGTTTCTTGTAGTTTACTACGTCATCCCCTACTATACTACGCAGGAGCTTCGGTAGGTGGTTCACCTTGTCCTTCTTCTGGGAAGTCTTCTTCAAGTGCATTCATTTCCTCGCTTTCTAGTTGTCTAGATGCTGTATTTTGCATTTGCTGTGCTTGTAATTGCTCAGCTACACGTACAAATGGAGTAACCAATGTTTGTGGGTCTTTACCTAATGCGTCCTCTATGTCTTTAGCCATGTCTAGTGAACTAAAGTGGACTCTTACTTCAGGGTCAGCCGCAAGCATTTGGATTGTACCTTGTATCTCCTGAATACGTTGTGCTCTCTCAATGAAATGCTGTGCTCCTACTGGAACAAGTACACCATTGGAGTCTATATCTTCACGAGTTATATCTAAGAATGCTTCTACGCCAGTATCATCGTCTACAATCTTTACTGTAGAGGTTTCCATGAACCGTCTAGCTAGTTCTATCTCCGCATTTACTACGTGCTTTAAGAATTGTGTCTCAAAGTATGTTATTCTATGTTGGAAGATACCCATTGCGGCTTGTTGCAATGTTTGTACCTCGTATGCTGTCTTCTCTCCGGCAGTTCTTTGTCCCATTGTTTCACGAGGACTACCTGCATATGCTTCCATCTGAGCTTCTAGCTTATCTATCTGGAAGTCAGCGGCTAAGAACGTTGTATCTGGTCTTAGGAAGTTTACAGCTCCATCACCCTCTGGGTCATACCATGTTGCACCGGGAACAAATTGATTCTCTGGTTCTGTGATATCACCTTGTACGAACTTCTGAGGGTACAGGATTAAGTCTGTTGCATCAGCTATGCCATTCCTTAGATGATTGATTAGGAATTGCATACCAACTAAGTTTTCTAAAGGCGACATAGCCCAAAGGGAATCAGGTCTATTTCTCCAACCACAATGGAATATATGAGGCTTACCTGACCACGTATCTAGTGATTCAGAGCGTAACACATATTGTCTATCCATTACAGATATAACATGGTTCTTTAGAAGCTTATTAGTATTTGTATCATAGAAGTCCCCATAGAACTCTAAGATTTCTACATAACCTTGGTTGTAATAATCTGAGAAGTTACCTAGACCGTCTAGTATTTGTTGTAACTCTTTGTTGTTATCGTCTAGGTTGAATTGCCCTACAGCGTGTCTAAACTCCATTGCTTTATCTAAAGCTGGCTTAGACCACCCATCGTTGGGATTCTCTTCTACTAATCTGGCTATAGAGCCAACGCTATGTACACGTCTTATAATCTTTGGAGCTTTCTCAAAGTTAGATGCTTGTAGATTGAATACGATATCTAAGGGGTTAATCCTTGAAGTCTTAGCTCCAACGAACCCTTGCGTATACTCTCCGTCTTCTAGCTCAGTTCTTTCATCGGTATAGTTTAGTTCAGCAAAGCAATTACCATACAGTATCCAATCGTCTAGAAGCTGAGTCATTACATCAACAAAGCCCCCTGCTTCATGTTTAACTTTGAGGTATGCTAATACTGCTTGTTGCTTAGCTTTAACAGCGGAGTCCTTATCTTGGCTGTCTATCATTAACCAATCTCTTGAACCAAATAAGCTACGTTTATAATGAGCCGCTAGGTTGTCTGCTATCTGTGTTAGCTTAGGTAAATGAACAGAGTGGTCAAAGCCTTCTCCGTCTAGACCTCCTTTGTTACCACCTGAAGTTTCTCTAGTGGATGTAGCAAATAGGAATTGCTTTGTTTCATTAATGCGTTCCTCTATGCCGCTTCTTGCATTCTTCCAGACATCCCAAGTTCTAGCAACTTCACCTGCCATTGCGTCTGTCTGTGCAAGTAAGTCTCTTAGGTTGTCGTAATCTTGACTGTCTATACTCATCTATGTATTCCACCAAAGCGTTTATTAGTTCTTAGTTGCACTACATTAGTTCGTCTAGCAGCACGGGGTTTTCTTGATTTCTCTATTGCTGTTGCCAGTGTATCTTTAAGGTCATCGTGAGGAGGATTAGAAAGCAACAGTTCTTCCTCTAGAAGTTCAATGATTCCTGTTTGGGGATGGTAGATTGTTTGGTTAGCATAAAGGGGGTCTAGCCATTGAGCCATTCGCTCAGACTTAGTACCTTCGTGTCTAGTTCTGTTGTGTTGTGATACTGCTAAGAATCTGCTTAGTCGAGTGGCTTCTCGTTTCAATCCTTCGGCAATCATCTTGCCACCTGCATTGGATTCAACGTGAATCTTTCTGAAATCCCACTTATCTTGCATATCGAATACAAGCTGGTATATAACATTATAGTCCACAGTTTTCACTCTGTCAAGCCCTAATACATAAAATATTCCACTAGAGTCTTGTCCGACCACAACTATTGCTGTCCAATCACTTCTTTTCCCGTCTGTATATGCTATGTCCATAGCTACAGTAATACTTAGTTTCTTCTTGTTGATATACCAATTACCTTCTAGCCTTGTAAGTGCAGAGGGTTTATAGTAATTAAATTGTGACCTGTCTAGCTTTGCTAAGCTTGGGTCGTTGGGGTCATTGTAATACTGAGCAAAGAACTGTTCTAGGTTAGAAGCGTACTTAGCTTTCTTCCTTGCTAGTTCTCTCATGTCGAAACCGTACCATTCACCACTAGGCATTTGCTTTCTACACCAGATGAAGTTACCAGTGCCGTCACCTCTATCTTCTACAACTCTGCAATTAACCTTGAACAGTAACTCTTCACCGCAGACATTACCCTCGTCATCAAAGAGTACCATCTTTTCTTTCTCTAGTACTGCTTTGTATAAATCCTTCTCGTGGTATCTTGTACCCACAACCCTAGTTAAAGAACCTGTGGTAGCAACTGTAGCAAATTCAGAGTAAGTTCTTTCTACCTTTAGACGCTCAACCTCTGAGTTATAATTCTTTGCTGTAACCAAATCATCCAAGGCGAGTACGTTAAAATGGAATCCTGTAACAGTTGAGCCGACTGAGGTCGCCTTAACACAGGGTTCACGCACTCCTTCTCTTTTTGGGTGAGCTGTGCGAAATTCGAGTTCTGACCATTTGTATTCTGGGACGTGTTTGTAGGTTCCATCGGTTTGTTTTACCCAATTCAATGTTTCTGACCATAGCTTTCTATGCATATCTGATTCAAGAATCATCTTGATAACACCTACCTGATATACACTCAGGTCTGAGTTAGCAGAGACATATGCTATTGTATGATGAGGAAACTTAGTTAAATACCATGCACACCATACAGCTAGACAATGAGACTTTTGATGGTCTCTTGGTGTTAACTCAAGTACGTCTAGTTGTTCAAGGTCACTAAACTCCGCAAACATAGCTTCATGTAATTCCCCGTAATATCTATTGGGGTTCATAAGCTGTGCAAAGTAGAAGCAACTATCTAAGCAGTTTTTACGTATATCGTCTAGTGTTAGTTTGCTCATTTCTTTATCTTAGCCGCTAGTTCAAAGATGTTATCTGAGTCTTTCTCTGCTACAGCTTTAACCTTCTTACCAGTCTTAACCTTTGGGATACCCCAAGTAACTAAATCTTTAGATGCCCTGTAATCACCATCCTCTGATTTCTTAATGATAGCAGTCAAAGCATCACCATGAATCCTAGCTTCTAACGCTTCTACAGCATCCTTTAAGCCAACACCTTTGTATGCTTTGATGTTACCTTCGAATAAACCTTTGGATTTCTTCCAACGCAACCATAGAGTCCAGTTACCACATAGCTTCATTGCCGCATCGTATTCAGACTTAGCATTAGTTATGATTTGGTAAGCACTAGGGAATCCCCTATGCTCTCTCATCCTCAGGGTGTAGTTAGGGTCTGAAGCGTTTTGCCCCTCGAAGAAAGCGGCTTGTATCTTCAGGTGTCCTGAGTCCGTTATGAAATCATTGAAGTCTGAGTACTGCCAATTTACGTAGTCTTCTCTGCTATACTTCAATTCAGTCATGTGTCCTCTTACTCTGATTCATTAATACTTGGTCAATCTTATCCTCCACTCCGGTTACATGGGTTTTTACGCTATGCATTTCCATCTTCAAGGCTTCAATAGATTGTTGTACCGGAGCATTGATTAAACCTATGGTTTGTAATGTATGCTCCGAGGTACTGAAGTCCTCTGCTAAGTGTAGTCTAAGTGCCACTTGGTCTTGTTTCAACTCATCCACCGCTTTCTTTAGCCATTTGAATATTATTGTACCTGTGCCTAGTATGCCAGCCGATACTGACATTATTTCTACTGCTTCCATTATACTGCGTCCCAGTTAATCAATACTGTTATTGTATCTTCCAATGTAACGTTGCCGTTACCCGTGTCTGTTACTACTACCTTGAATACGTCTAAAGTTTCTGTGGAATACTGTTGTCCTGCGAAGGTACACGTAGCTCCGGTTGCACTACCACTGATATTTACACCAGAGCCTGAAACCTTAGTCCATAGATAAGTGAAACTTCCTACTCCCCCTGTAACGATGACTGTTGCTGAATCCGACCAAGGAGCTGAGGGGTATACTAGCCCTCCTAATCCAGTGGGGTCTATCTCTATACTGAAAGGTGTCGAAGGTGTGGATGGGGTAGCAGGGAGATTATATAACTGGGTTATTTCCCCTGCTGATAATGCTCTTCCCCATCCCATGAATTCATCCATGATACCTGCATAGCCCGTAGTAGAAGCAACTGCCGAGCTACCTCCAATCAGCACAGCATTACTAGCATGGTAATTAACACCACCTATGAATGCTGTAGAGTTAGAGAGAGTACCGTTGACGTATATCTTTAAGGTAGCATCATCATACGAGAATGTTACCATAGAGTAGGTATCTGCGGATACCGTAGTAGTCACTACCTCAAAGTCAGTACCTTGTATATTTCCAGTACCTGCGTACACTTTGAATGTTATAGTCTTTGTAGAGCCAGAACCACTACAAGAAGCATAAGTTCCATAGATGTCTGAACCTACATAATAATAACTCTGGAATATAGCACCCGTAGTGGATGCCCCTGATGTAGGATTAATCCAAGCATTATATGTGAATTCTGAGGATTTCCAATCAGCATGGTCTACTACGGTAGCCTCATCGGAAGCTCCACCTGAGAACAGCATACCATAACCATCATGCCCTGTAGCTTCTATTGGGGCAGAACCCATTGTTGCATCATGGCTATTAGCAGTTTCATCTGCTATAACGAACCCTGTAACATCATCGAACGTATAGTGTACAAAGTAATCATCGATAGTTCCCCACTTTATATCAGTGGTTACTGTATCGAATTCAACGTTATTAGCATCACCTACGTCAGTTACTGTACAAGTTAACGTTTCAGTGGTAGCATCGTTGTCATGGTCTCCAGTGAACGTTGTAGTGGCACTCGTTGGGGTGTTAGGGGTCAATTTCGCACCGTCAGAAGTCCAAAGGTACTCTAGTTGACCAGACCCATCGGTTACTGTACAAGTCAGCAATGGGGTCGTGTATTCGCCATTAGCGATATTTGTGGTTATGTCAGCAACGTCTACATCTACAGACATTGGAGTTACTGTTGGTGCTGTAGTGCTAGAACCCCAGATACTACAATTTAGTGCTCTTTGTTCATCTGTGATAGCTTTGTTATAGATAGCTACTTCATCAACGCCCCCATCCCAAGCAGTGCTCCCTGTCTCTGAAGAATCCCCTATAGTGAATTGGTCTGAGTCTGACCCACTCCAAGAACCTGTCCAAGAACTAATATCAGTGCTAGAAACCTCTGAGCAGTCGATTCGGCAAGTAAGCAGACCTGTATCATTGTAATCCATACGAACGCTTAACCAGTGCCATACACCATCTGCGGCTACCCCTTCAGCGGCTAAGTCCGAGCAAATAGATAAAGTTCTCTCTGAGCCATCCGAAAGAACAAGCACAAGTGCGTTAGTATCTTCGTCATCTATGGATAATCCCCAACCTCCGCTGCTGATACCTTTAGACAACAGTGTCATATCCTCTGTGGCTGTATCAATCTTGAAAGCACACTCTATTGTGAAATCAGAGGACGTTGAGATGTCTCCTGCGGAGTATGTCACAGCCCCTGTGGGGTAAGGCGTGTGCATAGCCAGTGCTATAGCCTCTTCACCTGTTACTGCTCTGTCAAATATTTGAACCTTATCTACAGAACCCATAAGGAAGTTAGCAGGAATACCTGATTGGTTCAATGAACCTATCTGACAATAGTGTGTTTCGCCTACTGCGTAATCGAGAAATGCAGGTGCATTCTTGGTCTCCATGAGAGTGCCATTCATGTAACTCTTCATGTCTGTTCCATCATAAGTGAATGTGAAATGTCTCCACTCGTTGTCATCAATTGTTTCGCCATCAAGCCTAATAGATACATAGTCTACATCTTGTACAAGCCCCGTATTCTTTGCAATATGAAAGGCTATTTGCCCTGAGCCTGCTTTCTGTATCCACCAACCTGACCAAACAGTACCTACGCCAGTGACTAACTGATTCTGGACAATCATTTCTATGTTGCCAGTGTAGGGTGCTCTGAACCAGAATGCTACTGATATTTCACTTGGCTTTAAATCATCATGGTCGGTTATTGTTGCATACTGAGTAGACCCGTTTAGCGTCATAGCGTTGCCTTCCCAACCTGTTTCGAAGGTAGGTGTTGCTACTAATGTTGCATCGTGATTGCCAAGAGTCTCTGTTCCATCTGAAGCGTCAAAACCCCACTCAGCTACAAAGTCCTCTGGTGGTGCTTCTAATCTTGATTGGTATATAGTGATTACTTCTGATTGTGTTATAGCTCTGCCGTATAGACGTGCATCGTCTATGTCACCATCAAGAAACCGTGTCATTGTTGAGCCGTCATCGCTTCTCGCGCCTATAGCAACAACATTTGTACTGTCGTAAACTACACCTCCTGCCCAAGCCACCGTATCCTCAAGCACCCCATCAATGTATATTTTAATCTCTGCACCATCATAAGTACCTGCCACATGATGCCACGCACCATCCGTTATATCGCTTGTACCTACAGCTTGCTCATAATCCACAGAGATAACTTCATTAGTATCTCGCCCGACTGTGAGTCTTGGGAGTCCTGTTGTTGGAGCAATATTCAAGATAAAACCTGCAACTATTGAGTAAGCCCCTGTTTCTTGACTGTAGGATGCAAAAATAGTGGAAGCTAATGATGTAGTGGTCTTAACCCAAGCACTAACAGTAAATTCAGTAGGTCTGAGGTCTGCATGATTAGTCAGCGAGATGTAATCATCTGTACCATCAAAAGTAAAAGCAGTGCCTATTTGCCCTGTTGTAGATGTTGGAGTACCTTCTATCGAGCCGTCATGATTTCTATATGTTGAGTCATACGCTGTAATTAAAGAGTCATCTGAGTCCGATAACCAAAGGTTATAAAGCCTACCTCTCTCTGCATCAGTTATAGCCCTATCATAAAAAGCTACGACATCTATTGCGCCACCCCAAGGGGCATAAAGAGCACCATGGTTATAACAACCGATGGCTGTACCGTGTCCGGGGGTAGGTGCTTTGGAAATACCATTCCCTTGGACTACTCTTGTTGCTCGCTGCACACCGTCTATAAATAAATCTAATAGCAAATTTGAGTAATCCATTCGTGCAGAGAGATAGTGCCACTCGCCCCCTGTGGTAATCCCCATCTCCGTCAAACTGAGGGTTGTTCTTGCAAAGTCCCCTGTAGATGTACTATCTGTAAAAGAAACATCCAACTTATCAGTGTTGGCTATGTCTATGCGTATGCCGGCTCCTCCTCCATTTGATGCAAACAGTGTCATAGTCGTGTCATAACTGCTCATGTTAAAAGCTAGTTCAACAGTCCAGTCAGACCCTGTAGGTAAACCCACAGTGTTATCAGCAGTAGTTATTGTTCGTGTAGTCTCATTAGGAGTCCCTGTATCTATCTGTTTTGCTGCACCTACTGCATCATCTCTAGAGGATGCTACGGAGTACCCTACAGTATTTGCATTTGATTGATATGTTAGATTAGAGTCCCCCATTGTATCAGTAGCTACAGTTCCTGATGTTTCATCAAGCTGCCAAAAGTTTGTAGGTGCTGCCGTTATTACCGCTTCTGAAAAGGTTTCTACGACACTAGTTTCATCAAGCTGCCAACGGGCAATGTAGTCGTGTACTTCTCGTAAGCGTCCCCCATCTTCTAGGAAGGTGTCTTGTACTTCTTGAGCTGTGATTGCGTAGTCATACAACTTAATATCATCTAAGGTTCCGTCAAAATAATGTTGGACACCATAAAAAGTGCTATCTCTAACTCCTATTCGTGGTCTGGGAGTCCCGTATCCTATTGTTAAGGGGAAGTTCACTGAAGTTTCAAGAACCCCATCCACGTAGACCAACATATCAGTGCCATCGAAAGTTCCTACGACATGATGCCAAGTATCATCATCTACAAGCTTTGCTGATTCACAGACTTCCCAGTTAGTACCTTGGACTGAGCCTGTTCCGTCAGCCACTTCTAGTACAAAAGAACCACTGCCATCTACATATATTCTGAACCCGTACCTCGTTCCCCCTGAGACGGTATCCCACACAGAGAGGATTGCATTCTGGGTTGTACTTGTTTTAACCCATGCTGACACAGTAAGATTAGATGGTCTTAGGTCAGCGTGGTTTACTACGGTAGCATACTGAGAAGTACCGTTGAATAATACTGCATCCCCTACTTGCCCTGTTTCTCCATAAGTGGGAGAAGCAATGGGAGTAGCCGTGTGAGAGTTCGCTGATGAATCTAGGAAGTTACCGGAGGCTTCATTCAGTGTCCAATAAGCTACGTAATCCGTAGGTGAGTTAAAAGCCTCCCCTAGAACACCTTCTTCGTATATTTGTCTAGCGGAATCAGCATTGATATCCTTTGCGTTCCCATCTATGTTATCCCCAGAAGCTCCAATGGAATACCCTGCGGTACTTGCATCGGACTCATAGGTTAAATCCTCATTACCCATCTCATCTACAGCATCAGTACCAGTAGTCTCATCGAGTCTCCAGTACCAAGTAGGAGCCGCATCAATGATAGCTCCTGCGATAGAGTACGCAGTTTTACGTACTCTGATTGCTTTCTCTAGAAGAAACTGAGCATTAAACCTCACGCTATTAAGCTCCCTGTGGCTAACCAAGTATCTGTATCTGTTTTAAGGAACGTAGCAAAACCATACTGAGACGCTATACGATAACCCACCTCTGTATTGATAGTTACACCAACACCTTCAAGGAACGTTGGCGTACCTGCTCCAATCTGAGCAAATGATAGAGCTGTACCTATAGGGTAAGCTACATCTGAGTTGGGAGGGATAGTTACTGAGATGGGATTAGCGTTGTTAAGCTGAACTAAGGAACCTGCATCTGCTAAGACTGTTGTATAGGTTATGCCTGTTTGCGTGGTGATTACTATTGGTTGTGAAGCTAAGGATGTTACTGTAACGACTTCTTCACCATTTACAGTGGGAGGCGTAGTGAATGTATGTTGACCTGTCCAGTTATACCCAGAGTCTGCATCAACACCAGTAGCACCAGTCATCTGAATACCTTGTACGGTAATAGACTGCCCGTTGATTGAACCTGCATTGAGTATATCATTGGAATTTAAATCTAGGTCAGTCTCCAGAGCGTTAGAGCCTGAACCTGAACCTGTCTTGGATAGAGTATCATTGAAGCTACGTTCTGTCTCGTCCTCAGCGTCTTGTAGCTGTGACTGAGAGGCGAACCCCGAACCTATGGTTTGCTTGTTGTAATTCGTACTCACTTTGTTACTCCTTCTTTCTTTTCGTAGGTACGGTACAAGCCTAAGCCTAGCATACCAAGTGTTAGTGTCATTAGCTCAGACCAGTCCATCTCTGGGAGTTCTGGGAGCTTAGGTATCCATCCCATAGACACAGATACCGCTAGACCATAGTCTACTAAGGGTAATGCTATGAAATGTAAGCCTAGACCAATAGAGCATATCCACCCTATGCTTGGTCTCCAGCCTGATACGAATACAGAGCGATGTGAGGCTTCAATCTTGTTTACTTCGATTTGACCCATGTGAGGCTGTAGTTCAGCTTCGATAGCTTCTAAGGCGGCTTTAGCTCTCTCCTCATCTGAAGTAAAGAGTTCGTCTAGTCCAATAGCTTCGAATATACCTCGTGCTACTACGGCTATAGTCAAAGGGTCAGTCATTTGCGAAGTCCTTTGAGGGTCTTTTGTGAGGAGGCTGACTTAGCCTTGGAATGCTTTGAGAGGCGTGACTTCAAAGCTGAAGTAACAGAACCCTTCTTAGGTTTCTTGAATGAAGGGGCTTTACGCATAGGTATCCCCTGTCAATGGGTGTCTAGAGCCTAGAGCTTTGCGTTCAGAGTATAAGAAGTCTATCCACTCTCCAAAATCCTCCTCTGGAGAATCAAAGGGGTCATATACATAATCTAAATCAGAAAACAAGTCTCTGAAGCCTGTTGGATTAGAATTGTCATGGTGAATTAAGTTAGGGGTCATGGTGAACCTTAGATAGAGTAAAGTGCGATTAAAGCGAGATTAAGAGAGTGCTTAGTAAGTTCTAAGTAGCTCTTTGCTAACCTTTGATGGGGTTTAAGCTGAAAAGGGTTAATAAAGAAGCTCTTAGGGAGTGCTAAGGTAATGCTTAGGGTGTTTCCTTTGTCTCTCCCTATGGAGTTAGTTTAGCATACATCTTTGCATCTGTCAAGGGTAATATCAAAGAAATTACATAAAGATTGATATACCTTGGGATTCTGAGAAATACACTGCGATTATCCGAGGTGTGTTTGCAAGGGAAATGCCCGGCCGGAACCCCGGGTAGCCCCATCGAATCATTTAGCCATCCAGACGCCTAGCCGCCTAGACATTGCCATGCCCGGCCATCGGCCTGATGTCCTGTCTAGCCCTGTCTAGCCGTGCCTAGCCGTGCCACTTGCCGGGGGTGTCTTGCCTCGCCCTCTCCTTGCAACATCTATACCTGACTAGATTACTAGGTTATTCAAGGGCTTAGCCTAGTATAGCCATCTAAACGCCTAGACCTCTATATCAATGTGTATCACTGGTATATATCAGGGTGTAATACTTATCCACATAGTTATCCACAGGTATCTCACTATCAGTGTTCAGTGTATATCAGGGCATATCAGGGTGTAATACATAGTTATGTTCTGTAACTCCTTGATATTACTATGGTATTTTCCTGGCCTAACTTAACTTATCCCTGTGGATAACTTTATTTACCCCTATAGCCCTGAGACGTCCTGTAATGCTCTGTGTTGAACTTTATTTTTTTCCTATGCCTTGGCCTTACTTTTCCGAGCAATCGCCACGAGCAGGCTTAGACGAGCATATCTACTTTTGCTAATATACAAGGGTTTTTAGCGTTGGCATGGTAATTGCTTGCTGAAATTAAGCTGCTTTAGGTGTTGCATTCTTCATTGATTTAGTGTAGTCAAGACTCCTTATGTCCAAATGTCCAACTTCCATGTAACTTAATTTAAACTATTTGCTAGACAGGTGTTGCAATGTCTGTCTAGGCGTGATAATCTCCGTCTTGAGCACTCGCAACAACTATTTAACACTTTAACTACGGAGTAATAAACATGGATACATTTATCAGAGTTACATCAGGCAACAGAAGCGCAGCCCGGGCAATGTTAGCCCACTACACTACAATGCAAGCCAGAGTATATGTTAACTTGCCTGTAAAGAAACTAGGCAAGGCGTTGAACATGGTAATACAACAGTGGGAAAGCTTAGGCGCTGTGTCTGAAGAAAGCTTAACGCGGATAATCCGAGACGGGCTGCAGTTTGACTACGTAAAGCCGGGCAATCCACATCCCAACGCTATCACCATTGATCAGGATTTATTAATGTCCGGGAAAAAAGCAAAGGGTAGTACAACACCACCACAACCACAACCTAAGAAGGAATCAACACCAATGCAATCAGCTACTACTATGACGGACAAAGAGAAGGCACTGCAGATATTACTAGGCGGCACTGATATCGATGAATCGCAAGTTAATGCCTTGATAGACGCTAAGATATCACACCTCAAACCTATGCCATTGGGTATAGAACTGTCTATCAATAAGAAACCAGTACAGGCAAGTTCTGAGTATCACCACGAGCAATTCAAGGATGTACTTCAGGCTTTACTGTGCAACGAACCCGTATATTTATACGGTACTGCTAGTGGAGGGAAAACCACCATGTACAAGCAGTTAAGTGCTAGCCTATCAGCTACCCATGAGACTAACATCCCACTATATACTAGCGTTCAGTTATTCACTCAATTTGAGGTGACCGGGTACAAAGATATTAAAGGGGATTTAGTGGCAACCATATTTAAAAAATGGTTTCAATCAGGCGGATTGCTTGCCATCGATGAATTTGACCGGAGCATGGCAAAAGCATTGACCAGTTTAAACCAGATGATAGAAAATCGTTTCTTTACCTTTCCCGATGGGGAGCGTCTAGAGATGCACGAACATTGTTACTTTATCGCATCAGGTAACACTGCACTAAATGGCAACGGTTCAAGCGCCTATAATGCGGCTGAAGCGATAGACGCGGCTACAAGGGATAGATTCATAGCAATAGAATTCAAGTTTGATAAGCATATTGAATCAATCATGGCGAACGGAAATGATGTATGGCTTGACCAAGTTAGACGCATCAGGGAATCAGCTATTGAGCTAGGTATAGATATTGTTGTATCAACTAGACCCATCAGACAAGGGGCTAAGCTTTTAGCGCAGGGTGTGCCACTAAAACAGGTCATAGATTACACTATCTTTAAAGGTCTAGACAAAGAGCAATCCGTGAAAATTCTACGCGCTGCGAAGGTTGGTGTATAATGATAGATTATAAAAAGGGACTCACTACTTTGAGCGCAACGGACGTTATCAATACCTTGGAAAATCGGCATCTTCAAGACGTTCAAAATGTAGGTGATAGCAGTCTGACTGGAAGTCAAGACTTCACTGGTACCGAATCAGCCGAAGAATATATTGAGTTATATCGTTACGGTTGGAAAGAGGGGCGCGACAGTCTCAAGGCATCAGTCAAGGAATTGGTTCATAAAACTAAACCACTGCTAGATAACAGCGTAGTTGGATTTATGCCAAACATACCCGAGTATCTAGGCGGCAACCCTGAGAATATGCATACCTTGACCTACTCGATAGACAAAGTGATTAATATTGTTGTACCGTTGGGTTGGAATGGTGGCGTTGATAGTAATGATATTTTAAAGTACGGTGGCGCTGTAGCCACTGTTCTTAAAGCGTTGGTTGATGGTGGCTATAAAGTAAATCTAAAGATGATAAACGGAGCACAATACAGTGACGGTAAGACCGAGCGAAGAATAACAATAATTGATGTTGTCAAGGTTGGCGATGTACTAGACATTGATAAAATCGCATCATGTTTTCACACGTCATTCTTCAGAAGGGGTATGTTTGCAGTATGGGAAATGTCGCAAGATAGCATAGTTAAGAAACATACAAACTCCGGTTATGGTTCAGCATGGAAACTTGACAAGGATGTGGTAGAGGCTTGCATTGATAGCAATGAGGAGTTTATGTTGTTTCCACCATTACATCATAACCCGGCCACAGAAGAACTGGTACAGGATGCAATAAACGAAGTTAAAAAGGTTATAGCCTAGTATGATTGTCTAGGCTATTCAAATGCGGATAGCCTATTGTGATTTACTACTATGACGCAACGGGAGCACAATACAATGATAACAGACCTAGAATTAGCAACATTGGATTATTGGAAACATAGACAGATATCATTTATGCAGAGGGTAAAGCCTGCTGATTATATGGATGTTCTGGTATACCTTACACTGGCAATGCTGGCAGAAGATTGCATAGACAATATCAGGGTATATCCAGAGAATATGTTAGAAGAATTTAACAAGCAAACATTGAAGGGTTGCTGTGGTAGCTATAACGATGCTATCATGGTCAACGGTAACAGGTATTACATTGGTTTCAACTACGGACATTAAACTTAACTACATAGAGGTAAAACATTATGATTATACAACAACTTAAAGGTGACAACGGCAGACCAGTGATTAATCACTTTGTAATAGCTAGCGCAAAATACAACGCGTTCCAAAGTTATGACACTGTAATATGCGCTGATATATTTATGGCTAACGCTGTGTATCTAGACAGAAACTGGAAAGTCTCGGCCACTACGTCTAGACATCGCGCAACATTCCTAGGGGAGACCACGGCAGAAACGCAGGCTAAGCTAGACAACGGGGAATATAAACTCGTTGATAACTTATCAACATTCTTAGATAATCTATAACAGGGGCATAGACATGATTATACCAACAAATATAAAAGTAGGCTTATTAACACTGGCTGTTGATTTAGCATTATCCGATGACCAGACTAGATACTTCAAGGGCTTGGATAAGTCTCAAGTAATCTATGACTATATCCAATCCCGTTGGGGTGACGATGCTCTTAATGCTTTTGATAAAGAGGTATGTGAGATGGTACTGGACGCTACCGAGGGATATTAGATTGCTACTACGATGGGCACTGGAGGGTGTCTATCCAGTAGCAATTTAGCTACATAACTATTGGAGTAACACATTATGAATACAGACTTAATGATGCAAGCACATGGTATAAACTGCGATGCGTGTGACTATGAGAACGATACTGTAAATCTGGAGGATTATGGCAGTTATGTTGGTAGACCATGCCCAGAGTGTGGCGCTAGTCTATTAACAGAATCGGAATTCCAAGTATTCAAGGGTTTACAAGCAATAATTGAATTAGTTGGGTCATTAGAGCTAGACATTCCCGATGATGAACCAATGTTAGAACCAATGTTAACAGCTAGAGCAAACCTGTTATCTGACTTGGATTGGGGGTAAATCAATGAGAGTGCCAAATAAACGACAACAGCTGGTGTTAGACATAATCTGTGTCTGTCTAACTTTAATTATGGTTTACTGTATAGTTTCGGGGGGTGCTCAATGAACTGGGCTAAGATATTGAAGTTTACACTTCTCTGGTTACTGGGTTTCTTTGCTTTGTTCGTTGTCTATAAATCGGCAATCTATGACGCAAGTCTTAAATCCCTGACATCCTGTAAATATAAAGGGGAGGTGACACTGCTTAATGAGCGCGTATTCTGTATCACTGAACTGGATGCTCTTAAAGCTAGGCTTAAAAAGCAATCTCGGGGGGATGGCATATAGTGACAGATTACCCTTTGTATATACTTAGTAAGTAGCTTAGCACTATCTTTACTCTATCTTTATAATACTATAGAGACTATCAAAGGATACAAAGCTTTACTAAGTATACAAAGGATTTGACAACAGGGATTTAAATTAGTTCAGCTTAAAATAAAATAAATATCACTTGCAGATTAACGTAGCTCATGTTAACTTGCATTGACTTAAACAAACAGGAGTATTACATTATGGATATAGTAGTGAATAAAACAACATCAGGTGACACCATGTATATGAGGGATATGGAAATGCATAGACTTTATGAAGTTACAGCAGGAATAGCCGGTAATATATCAGGTGGTAATAAAGGTCACATAGTTATCAGAGTATATGATGACATAATCGTCTCATTGACTAACCCGGTTCATACGTGGAGTATAACAGAGTCATGTCGTGGGGCTAGAGTTAAGCCATTGCCAGAGGGTTCAGCAATCACATTAATACAGGAGTAACACCCTATGAAAATCAATAAGAAATCATGGCACTATCAACTCATCAATGACTTGGTGGTAACATGGGAGCATGAGATAGCTAGAGATATCTGCGGATATGTTAAGCAGGTAATCAAAGGTTTATCATTCATTACATTACTATGTATATTCGCCCTGTCTTTAGTTACCTGCTTACCAGCCTTGATATATCTATCGTTCTTCTTAGATATATATAATCTGGTTCTTGTCCTAACATTATCATGTGGTTGGATAATCGTGGGGATATGGGTAATGCTCTTATGCCGTGAAGAATTACCACATGATTCTATATTACGCAAAGAGTTATTCACTGCTAAAACGTATACCGATGGCTACAAAGAACAAAACCTTATAGAGCTATGGTTACGTTCCAAGAAAGCAAAGGTATGTACACGTCTAGAGTTTACTAATGACTAGATACTCAAAAGAGCACCTTAGTCGTATGGCTAAGGTAGCTATCGAGGCTAGAGATAGACATAGTCCGATGTACCAACAATTAATCCATACCATTGGTGCATACATGGGGTATAGCATTATTGTGGTAGACAGAAAAATAGAGGAATTATGCGATGAGTAGAATTGTTGGAGACGAGGCTTGTCCACGGTGTAGAGCAGAGGGCAAGGATAAGACAGGCAATCACCTAATCAGGTTCGAGGATGGTGGTGCATTCTGTAACCGATGTGATTACAAAGAGACAGGAAAATCTAAGGAGTCCACAGAAGTGAAACTAGGTATCAATGAAATAGAAACACTCCCAAGCTTTAAAGCTAGGGGTATACGAGGTTCAATACGAGATAAATTCGGAGTAAAGACCGCAGTGTCTACCGAAGATGGCAAGACAGTTACAGATATATATTACCCAAGATATAGACAAGGACACCTAACAGGGTACAAGTCTAGGATAATGCCTAAGACATTCAGTTGTGTGGGTGACTGCAAAGATTCAGACCTATGGGGTAGTCATGTATTTACTGGTGGTAAAGCATTGATTATTACAGAGGGGGAAGAAGATGCATTGTCTGTCTACCAAGCAATATATGATAACTCCCCGGAGAAGTACAGGAACCTACGAGCAGTGTGCTCATTGTCTAATGGTTCGTCTAGCGTAAGCAATCAGCTTCATGCCGCTATGGATTACATAAATAGATTTGATGAAGTAATCTTATGCTTTGATAAAGACCAAGCAGGGGATAAAGCTTTGAGTGATGCCTTACGTATATTACCAGAGGCTAAGGTTGCTATAATATCCGAGAAAGATGCCAATGATATGATATTACGTGGTAAAGACCATGAACTATTCGAGGCAGTGGTATTCAAGGCTAAGGTTAGACGACCTGATGGTATTGTATCCGTTGCTGATGTATGGGACAAAGCTATACAACCAGTGGAACGTGGTCTAAGTTATCCATGGCAAACAATCACTGACTTAACCTATGGCATTAGACGCAAGGAACTACTTGGATTCGGTGCAGGGACAGGCTGTGGTAAAACGGAGGGATTTAAAGAGTTAATACATTGGTTACTCTTTGAGCATAAACTCCCAGTTGCCTTGTTCTTTCTTGAAGAGGAACCTGCACAGACAGCCAAAGTAATAGCAGGAAAACACGCGAATAAACGTTTCCATGTACCAGATTCAGGATGGACTACTCAGGAACTAGAATTAGCAATGGAACCTATCAAGGATACTTGCTTCATGTATAATCATCAAGGTACTAAGGATTGGGATAGTATCAAAGAGTATATAAGGTACTACGTTGTGGTAATGGGAATCAAAGATATATTCCTAGACAACCTAACAGCATTGGTATCTGATGTTGCTGATGTTAACTCAGAGTTGTCTAAGATTATGTCGGAGATGTCTGGTCTAGCTGAAGAACTAGACTTCACTTTCTACTATATATCTCACCTGAATACACCCAATGGAAAACCCCATGAAGAAGGCGGAAGGGTTACTGTTGCTAACTTCAGAGGGTCTAGAACTATTGGGTTCTGGAGTAACTACATATTTGCGTATGAACGTAATCAACAAGCAGAAGATGAAGATGAAAGAAACACCACTACATTCAGGGTATTGAAAGATAGGTACACAGGATTGGCTACAGGAAAGACCATTAAGCTATTCTATGACCACAATACTGGTCGATACCTTGAGAAATTCGAAGATGAAGAAACAACGAGGTTATTCTGATGGGCACTACTATGACGACTACTATGACGAAGAAGAAGAGACCAAGTTTAAGAAAAGCAATCAACGCTATGTGTAAGCATTGCATATATGATTCACGTAAAGGTAACGGAACTTGGAGATACCAAACAGAAACCTGTACAGCGAATGGTTGTCCGTTGTATGATGTTAGACCAATGATGACCAAAGGAGAGGACAATGAAATTATTTGAGCTAGACAGAGAAACTAAGTTTAAACTACTTGATACCGATGACTCCCAAGAATATAAACTAGGCAGTATAGACGGTATGTATTCTTGGGCTGTCGGTCAGGATGGAAAACGATATCACTTTGCGGCATGGACAGAGGTTATCCCAGTATGAGTACCACCGCAATCTTTGATTTAGAGACCGATGGTCTACTAGACGAGGTTACCCAAATCTGGTGCGTTGGTTCTCACAATGGAGAAGAAGGCTCTGAAACATTGTTATCCATTGGAACAGAGGATATCAAGGAAGATATAGCAATGATGATGCAAGCTGATATCATTGTTGGACACAACATAATAGGCTATGATTTACCAGTGATTAAGAAACTTTATAGGTATGCACCAAAACAAGGTGCGAAAATAGTTGACACACTGATATTATCTAGGTTACTATGCAGAAAGAGACAGTCCCATAGTCTCGAAGCGTGGGGTCAAACCTTTAACTTTCCAAAGGGAGACCACACAGATTGGACACGATATACTAGCGAGATGGGAGAATATTGTATCCAAGATGTTAACATAACTATTAAACTTTATAACTACTTGATGGAGAAAACACAATGAAAAACTCAAAGATGATTAAAGAACTAGAAAACTCGGTTGATGTAATAATGAGTGCTCAGGTTAAAATGATTCGAGAACTCTATGAAACTAAGGCTGAACTCAGCGAAACTAAGGTACGTCTAGGTAATGTAGAGGCGGCATTTGTTAGCCTATGTTCATTAATCGATGATGATATATCTGAAGACTCAGCATCTATGATTAGAATAATGGTAGGTGACCTCATGGAATCATCAGCGGAGCATGGGATGGATTTTGATGCTCAAGTAAACTCTGAAAAGCAGAGTATCTTTAGATGAAACCTACTTGGTCTCAAGCTATAGAGACTGAGATGCACTTTGCGTCTATTATCCAACGTCAAGCGGAACATGGTTGGTTGGTAGACGCAGGGCGTATCAAAGAACTCCTTGTTATCCTAGACAAGGATATGTCTAAACTAGAGGCAGAGGTTGAACCCCAGTTACCTTCTTGTAAACTCGGTAAGACTGAGCTAAACAAAGCTACACCCCCAATGAAACAATTCCTGAAAGATGGAGCACCAAGTAGTTACTCTGAGAGTTTCTTTGATAAAGTGGAGCGTTCAGAAAGTGGTTGGATAGGCTATAAAGAACTACATGGAATGACCTTGCATATCCCCTTACCCACCGATGGTCTCTATGATGAAGATGGTAAACTAATTAAACGTTACCCCTTGATAGACACTAGACCAATGCTACTCAAGGATAACGCACACATCAAACAATACTTAGTTGACCATGGTTGGAGACCAACGTGGTACAACGAAGACAAAGATGGTAACAAGACTAGCCCAAAGGTTAAGAAAGATGGAGTACTTTGCCCTAACCTAGACAAACTAGAGAATCCTATTGCTAAGTCGGTAGTCAAGTATTTCTCAATGCGACATAGGAAGGGTATGCTTGAAGGTTTTCTAAGAATCATTAGACCAGATGGAAGAATACCTAGCGAATGCGATACCGTAGGGACAGCAACGTTTAGAGTAGCACATAGAAAGATAGCTAATTTACCTAATTCAGAAACTTACTTCGGAACAGAAATTAGGAGTTGCTTCATTGCTCCCTACGGTACTGCACTGGTATCCACTGATTCAGATTCATGTCAGATGAGGATGTTAGCACATTATCTTATTGCAGTGGGAGAAAGCCTAGACCATCCTTATATCCAAGCAATACTATACGGAACTAAGGAAGGTAACGATGATGCTCACTGTATAGCTAGGGATTTAGCAGGGTTGTCTAGCAGGTCAGAGGGTAAGACATTGAACTATGGATTACTCTTTGGTCAAGGGGATAGGTCATTAGCTGAGAAACTTAATGTATCCTTCGCCAAGGTTAAGCAGATTAAAGCTACATTCTTTAGCAATGTACCTGCTTTGCCTAGACTACTTAGAGAACTAAAATCTATATGGGAACGCAAAGGTTCTTTCATTGGTCTAGACGGTAGACCCGTAGCTTGCGACTCTGAACATAAACTGCTAAATTATTTACTACAGAGTGCAGAAAGTATTTACATGAAGGTCGTAGTGTGTTATATTGATTCAGCAATAAGACGCAAAGAGATAGACGCAGAACAAGTATGCTTCTACCACGATGAAGTAACACACGAAGTTAAGACACCCTATATCAGAGATGTAGTAACTATACAGGAAGATTCAATGGGTAAGGCAGGGAGATGGCTAAAGATTAACGTACCAATGACTGGTACAGCACAGGTAGGCAGTAGTTGGGCTGAGGTTCATTAAAATAAAGCTTTACATTCCTACTATGACGTGCTATAGTACTAAAACTTAAACACAACGGAGAAAACATTATGAAGAAATCAGAGCTACTAGTAAGATTAGAAAACGCAGAACAAGCTGTTCTATCTTTAGCAACTGTCCTTGAGTATGGTTTAGACCACCCAAAGATAGGTGATTACGGTACAGCACGAGCAATTGAGAAGGTGGGCGAAGAGTTCTATATATCCATTGAAAGCAATGGTGGGAATCCATTGGAGAGACTCGTTCATAACAACAATGAACCTTTTGTAGTGGGAGATAAATAATGGCTAGTAAAATGCTTAAAGGTAAGGCTAGTTGGGCATACCTTACTAAGGCTAACGAGAAGTGGGAGCAGCCTCGCTATGAAATTACCTTAGATGTAGACGCTAATACTTACAACGCATTCGATGAAGAGGTTGACTTCGGTGCAACATACGCAAAGGGTAAGTACACCATTAAGCTAAATTGCCCTGCTAAGAAAGCCGATGGAACGGACGCACCTAAACCTTTGTTCGTAGACCAGAATGCAAGCCCTACCAATGTTTTACTTGGTAATGGTAGCGAGGTATACGTCAAGTATCGTACCTTTAAGTACACCAGAGGTCGTTCAGAGGGTAAGACTAGAGCATACCTTGAAGGTGTCCAGATAGTTAACTTGGTTCCTTACGAGGCTGAGGATAACGAAGATGGTGCTGATGCCCCAACATCCGTAGGGTTTGAACCATTAACCCCTGAGAGTCCACACGATTAATCCTGACGATGAAACAAACTCCTCCCACTATTCTCTCAGTGGGTCGTCAAAAGAAGAGACGCTGATACTCAGCCTGATATGCATAGGGTTTTTGTCGAAATTTACCTGTGTATATCGGGGTGACATTCGGTCACTACCTAGCAATAGGAAAACAACTTATAAGGCACAAATATATTAGTCAGCACATTTTTTTATATTTGAGATGAAGGGGATAGTTTTTGCGGGCTACCCCTTCGATTTAACTAGACAGAGGATAGACACAATGCACTTACTGATAGACGCTGATAGCCTAATATACAAAGCGGCTTGTCCATGTGAAACAAAAGAATACATAGTCTCTATAGACGATAGAGAGGTTATGAGATTCCAATACAAGAAAGACATGATGGAATTCGTTGAGAATATGGATGCTTCTTGGGGAGACTTTGAGTGGACACATGAAGTTACTCACGTTGAACCCGCTATCAACGCTATTCATGCATTGAAACTAAAGATAGACACTATTCTAGACGAAACAAAACCAGATTCCTTTTCCCTGTATCTAACCAGAGGGGAAAACTTTAGACATAAACTAGCTACATCTCTGCCCTACAAAGGTAACCGAGCACCTAAACCTGTACATCATCCATCTTGCTTTATTTACTTAGTAGAGCAATACGGTGCTCATGTAGTTGAAGGTCTAGAAGCTGATGATGTGGTAACCATGCACCAGAAGACCGATGGAAGTACTTGTATAGCTCACATAGACAAAGACCTAGACACCGTAGCAGGTCATCACTTTAACTACGATACTTTCAAGTTCTATGAGATTACTGAGCAAGAAGCCCTATGTAATTTCTATAGACAGATGCTTGTAGGTGACACTTCAGATAACATTGAAGGTGTCAAAGGTATAGGCAAAGTGAAAGCTGAGCGGATGATTAACCCAAGGATGAAAGAACAGGAAATGATAAATGTTGTCTTAGACGAGATGGCAAAAGAATGTAGCACTCCTTCGGATGCATCTGAGAAGTGGGAGAAGATTACAGAGAGAGGTAGATTGCTCCATATGACACGAGAACTAGACAGCGATGGTTACCCTGTTCTATGGGAGTTACCTAGCCCATACGCAACTGTACCTGTATTCTTCCTTGGTGATAAACAACGAACAGAGTTCTTCGGATTCTGAGAAAAACTGTGCAAATTTTTGGAGAAGTGATATGAGAATGAATCCCAGATTAGCAAGACAAGTACATGACATGAGGGGTGAGCACAAATCTTACTCAGCCATACACAAGGTACTAGGCATCTCTACAAAGAGAAGCACCATGCAAGGGTACTACTACGGTTGGTTAAAGAGTAGGGGCATCAAACCTTGGGGCATTGAACAATGAAAACTAAATATCAACCCGAACATATAGTAGCTAAAGATATAAAACGTATTAAAGCCAATGCTATTCGGGAGATGGTAGAAGTAATGAAGCACGAAACAATTAATATAGGGCATTTCAATATC
>Ga0208299_1000301_pt1 | contig 47509 bp, 59 predicted proteins | sample 15_taG_FD_184089 | JGI IMG/M metagenome (GOLD analysis project Ga0208299, IMG submission 184089) | Marine viral communities from the Subarctic Pacific Ocean - 15_ETSP_OMZ_AT15312 metaG (SPAdes) (version 2) | ecosystem: Environmental > Aquatic > Marine > Oceanic | place: Pacific Ocean | collected... | reverse complement strand
CTGCCATTACGGTCTAGCCTCCAAAGTCACTAACATTGTGAAATTGGTATGATTTCCTGCGTTACTCACTACATCCACTACCAAGTAACTACCATTATTACCCGAACCAACGCCAGGAGTATCTACAAACGCTTCAGTAACAGCAGTGTGATATTCCCCACCCAACGGGATTGCGACTGTTTCTACTGTTCCCTGTATTGCTGGAGATGCTGCTTCTAGGCCGTCGGATCTCCGTATGAATTTGAGTGCAATAGAAAGCGAATCACCAGATCCAGCAGGCGAAACATCGTGTGAACGAAGTTCAATATTGGTTACATCCATTTTATTCAATGGAACAGCATATAATCCCTTATAACGAATACCCGTTGCAAGAGGAATATCTGAATCTACTATAAATGTTGCAGTCTGTTTGAGTGATTCAAATTCAAGATCACCGTCATTGGCAATCATCAGGACATCACCAGTTGCACCCGCACCTGTTGGTAAAGCATAGTTGCTGTTTATATTTAATGCTGATGCATTGACTGCCGCGTCCAATATAGTGGTAGTTACTTTACCAGTGCTAGGATTATAGGTTAGTGTTCCGTCTGATTCTAGTCCTAAGTTACCACCGTCAACATCACCACCAGCAGCAAAGATAATGGCATTGTTTTCGGCTGTGCTTTCGTTATCTGTTATTGTGACTGTAGTGGCTACCGTGGCAACAGAACTTGTGCCTGTAACATCGCCGGTAAGATCACCAACAAATGTGGAGGCAGTAACATTACCACCAAAAGTTGCACCTCCACCACCAAGTGTTACTCCACCAATTAAGGTTTCTGAATTGGTAACATCTACTGCACCTGTCAACCCGTTCCAAGATATAACATAATCACCAACGGGTCCGGTAGCCCCTGTGGGACCAGAAGGTCCAGTTGCTCCTGTAGCACCGCTTGTTGTTGAGGCAACCTTTTCCCAACCATCACCATTCCATTTCCAGGTTCTACCTGCAAAGGAATATGTGTCATTTAGACTGGGGTTTGTTGGGAATAAAATTGTTGGCATTAGTTTTTCCTATAGTTCTACCCAAGTTCCTGTGCCCGGTGGTGTTTGTGATGGATCGTTTGGAAGATACACATACAAAATTGCAGAATTAATTTCATACCACATATCTCCGAAATTGGCGTTTTTGGGCGGATCTCCTGAAACTGCAAATGAAAACTGAGTTCCTGTTATATTTATATCAACATCACGTTTATTGCCACGACGAGTTACTTCTACTGCATTTCCTAGAAAATTAATATCTTCTACTGATTTTAATAGAGATTCACCCAAACTTCGAATGCCCACGGCCCCACCAGCAGCAGCAAGCCAATCGTTCATTGCAGGCCAATCAGGACCATGTTGTCCAGATGGAACAGACAATATTCTATTAAGAGTTTTTGTGTCTAGGGTTATTTTCTTTTTGGATTCATCATACTTTAATGGAAACTGTGCTTCGACGAGACCGGATGTTCCTTGATCTCCAGAATCACCCCTGTCGCCTTTTATACCTCGTTTTCCTTCTGGTCCCCTCTTACCAATGTCACCTTTATCGCCCTTTGGACCTTTTGTCCCGCTTTTTCCTTCTTTTCCCGGAGAACCGATGTCGCCTTTATCGCCCTTTGGACCTTTTGGACCTTTTGAACCTTTTGTCCCGCTTTTTCCTTCTTTTCCCGGAGAACCGATGTCGCCTTTATCGCCCTTTGGCCCCCTCTTTCCATCTTTTCCTTGAAGACCAGCATCACCTTTATCTCCCTGCGGACCCTGTTCTCCTTGAAGACCAGCATCACCTTTATCTCCCTGCGGACCCTGTTCTCCTTGAAGACCAGCATCACCTTTATCTCCCTGCGGACCCTGTTCTCCTTGAAGACCAGCATCACCTTTATCTCCTCGCTCTCCTGGAATTCCATGCATTCCAGAAGTTCCGTCTTCTCCTTTTGGTCCCACTGGACCTTCTATTGGAATTTGTTTTTCTATCCTTTCTATAATTTGAACTTTAGGTTCTTCTTTTTCTTCCACTATCTCTTCTTTTATTTGATTAAATAGAGATTCGATATCTTGGTAAGATCCAGAAAATAAAATAGGAATTTGATCTTCGTCCAAAAGGACAATGGTAGATAAACCATGCCCTAATATTATTTTTTTAGAATAATCCTCAGACTCCGAAACTATAAAAATATGACCAGATTCATATCCGTGCGATGTTTCTTGTAATGATAATTTATCATTCTCTTTTAACGAAGAGAACAACAACCTATCAGGAGCAATAGATTGTTCTTTATTGAAGTTTCGAAATGATATAGTCATTATACAAAAATGGTTTTACTTTCTTCTTTCTCTGTGATTACAATACTAATAACCCTTTTATCTGAAACATTAAATATTCTAGGTAATGCTTTGTTTAAAATTGTTTTTGTTATTTTTACTTTCATCGGGTGATCTCAAATGAGGTATCGTAACTACCGTGGATTAATTTTTTCACAACACCTGTTGTTGTGTTTTTAAGTTCTAAATCATAATGGTGTCTACCGTACGGCACAAAACTAGTTGCGGTGGGTCCAGCAAACAAATAAACCCCACCCGTCTCAGAACCAGTGTTCCCTTTATTTTTGTTTAAAAATATTCCACCTGTAGAACCAGTAATACCGTAAGTGAGTCCAACAGGAGTTGAAGTCATATACAGAAGATACGATGATGATTCGGGAGATCTGCGAACCTGCATCCGTGCTGTATAATCAGTCAAATCAATCCCGTCAGAACCGGAATCTTGATATAACACATGAAGATTTAGAGTGTCCCCCTGAGGGATAGAAATATCATATTTAGCAGACATAGAAAACTCCTACTTTATATTACTATTTATGATTATTTCTTTTCTTGTATTTCTTTTGTTTTTTATTGTTTTTTGTTGATTTCTTTCCTGCATTTCTTTTATTTTCCTTTTCTTCTCGCTTTTCTCTCATTTTTTCAGCATCTTCTTGCATTCTTTTTGAAATTTCATTTTGCTGAATGTTCGACACAACCTGCTCATATGATGTTAAATTAACCATAACTCGTTCTTTGTGTGGTTCTGGGACCAACTTTTCTTCTATTAATTTTTTAGAGGCTGCATACCCAATATGAGGTTTTCCGGCATAATATGCCGTAGATGCTATTTCATCCAATACCTGCCATTTATAGACTTCGTCACTAATAAATAAAATATCCTGATGCGGGTATGGAATCTCCAATGCCTGTTTAGCATATAGGAACGCCAATCGAGGTCTATTATGAACCTGTCTCAACACCCTTGCAATTTGATATAGTGGTTCGGCTCTAGTGGGTCTAAACTCCCACGCATTTAAAAATGCTTGATGAATTTCTTCCCACGGTCTTTCTTGTAATGCTTTTAGTATAGCAATTCGATATAAAGCATAATATGTTTCTTCTTCCCATCCACCACCTTCAACCCTGCTCTTATATGCTTCTTCAGATTTCTCCCACTGTTGAGAATCGAAATAACTTTGCCCTAAATAAAATTTATATCTACTATTCTCTGGTTCATAACTGGGGTCTTCGGGATTTGTTAATGCGCTCAAAAGAATTTTAGCATCGTTTGAATATTTTTCTTTTGGATCTATTCCAACATTTCTGGCACCCAATGTTCTTGCTTTGATGAAATAATTTCCATGAAGTTTTTCAATACGGGGTCTTTCTCCATCTTCTTTGTCGCAATCAGCATATTCGTGGAGAACACCAACATACTTCCAATTGCAACTCAATTTAAATATTTGACTTCTCCACCAAACAAAATCATCTCTTCCTAATTTAAGAGTATAAGAATCAGCCTCCATCTTCTCAGGAAGTTTAAAATCACCCTCAATATAATCATCCGCATCAATTACCCAAGCATAATCTGCCTTTCCTTTGGCGTTCTCGAAGGCTTCTGTTCTTGATTTCCCGAAACCTTTCCAATCAGATTGATGGACTTCTCCGGGAATTTCCTTTTCCTCAAAGAATTTTTTGATAATATCTTGAGTTCCATCTGTTGAACCGGTATCTGTAATATCATAACGGTCAATATATGGATATATTGATTCGAGACATTCGTGAATGATATGAGATTCATTTTTGACAATCATGCATAGTGTTATTTGTGTTTTCATATTATAGATTTTATCCAATTCTCTAATTTAACTTTAGGACTCCACTTTAGGTATTTATATGCCTTTGAAGAATCAGAAAGAGTTTCTTTTGATTCTCCGGGGCGTTCTGGTATGTGTGTAATAACAACATTGTCACCACCAATAAGTTTAGTAAGATCTAATACGCTATGGTTGGTTCCTGTTCCTATATTAAATACTTCACCAAAAATGTCTGAATTATTTGAAAATGCTGCTAAAACATTTACATTTACAACATCAGAAACATGAGTATAGTCTCTTCTTTGCAATCCATCACCAACCACAGTCATTGGTTTTTTCTCTGAATGTTGTTTATGAAATAACCCAATTACAGGGGCATACTGTCCTTTGGTTGGTTGCCTCTCACCATAAACATTGAAGTAACGAAATATAACAGTTTCTAAGTCAAACAATTTAGTATACATTTGACACAATTCTTCACCCGCTGTTTTAGATACTGAATATGGATTTAAACAATCTTTTGGCATATTTTCTTTGTTTGGAATTGGGTTATTTAAACCATATGCAGATGATGTGGAGGAGTACATAACTCGTTTTACATTATTTTCTCTGGCTGCTTGTAATACATTGCATGTCCCAATTACATTGGTTTCTACTGCCAATCTAGGATTTTCAATTGCGGGTTGTATTCTTGACTCGGCAGCAAGGTGAAAAACATAATCTATATCTTTAAATAGGGGTTCAATATCATTATATTTTGAAATGCTATAATCCCAATAAGATGCATAGTTATTATGATAAAACACTTCATGAGCATCTGAAGATTCGTTGTCAATTACGACAACAATATGTCCATCCTCCACTAATCTATCGACTAGATTTGAACCAATGAATCCCGAACCGCCTGTTACTATCACTCTACTCATTTATGTCTCCTACCTCAGAATCAGGTCGGTAATAATCTAACCAATAATCCACCATCTCATGCATCATACTCTCAAATGTATATTCTGGTTTCCATCCCAATACTCTCTTTGTCTTGCTACAATCACCTTTTAGATATTTAAGTTCTTCTGCTCGCATGTACTTTGGATTCTGCACAACATAATCTTTATAATCCATATCGAGGTAACTAAACACTACTTCACACAAATCTCGAACAGAATGAGTTTCGCCAGTGGAAACAACAAAATCGTCTGGGGTGTCGTGGTTGATAATCTGAAGCATTGCTCTTGTATAATCTTTAGAGTGTCCCCAGTCCCTATAAGAATCCATATTACCAAGTTCAAGTTTATCCACCAAACCAAGTTTAATTTGTACTGCCGTCTTAACAACCTTACTTGTTACGAAGTTAGAACCTCGTCTTGGTGATTCGTGATTGAATAGAATTCCGTTACATGCATGTAGTTTGTATGCATTGCGATAATGTCTAACCAAACTATAGGCAAGTAACTTTGAACATCCATAAGGACTCACTGGATTCATTGGTGTGCTTTCTCTTTGGAATTTATCTTCATCGAAACTATTTCCAAACATCTCTGAGGAACTTGCTTGATAGAATTTTGCTTCAGGAGAAAACTCTCTATAGACTTCCAATAAATTCAAAACACCAAGACCATTTGTTTGAATGGTATAAGACGGTATATCAAAACTAATACGGACATGACTCATAGCACCCAAGTTGAAAATGTGGGTTGGTTTGATGGATGTCATCAAACGAGTTAGTGATGGAACATCTGTTAAATCTCCATAATAGGTATTAACCGATTCATGAATGTGTTCAAGTCTAGATTCTTGGTTTTCGGCAGTGGATTGTCTTCTCACTATACCATGAACTTCATATCCTTGTTTAAGTAGATGTTCGGACAGATAACTACCATCTTGTCCCGATATGCCTGTAATTAATGCAACTTTTCTATCACTCATTTTCTAGCATCCTCATAATTTTCACAAAACCATTTAATTGTTTGTTCTAATCCTGTTTCGATGGGAACAAATTCATAATCGGGCAATAATCTTTTTAACAAACTACTATCGGAAGGTTTTCTTAATTGACCTTCACGCTTACCATTATATATAATGTTTCCATCAAACTTCATTCGCCATGCAATTTCTTGTGCAATGGTGGCAATAGAAATTTCTTTATCGGGGGCAATAACAAATGGTTCTGGTTCATCGTAATTATTCAAAATCCATTTAGAAATGTTGGCAACATCTTGAGAGTATATAAATTCCCTGTATGCTTTTCCCTGTCCCCATATCTCAAAGTCAGTATTGTTCTTTTTTGCCAAATAACATTTATGAATAAGAGATGGAATAACATGGCCATCTTCTAAACTAAAATTATCATGGAGTCCATAAATGTTACATGGAATAACCGTAACAAAATTACACCCATATTGCTCTCTGTATGCTCTGCTTTGAACCTCTATCATTCTCTTTGCATAAGCATAAGCATAATTAGTAATGTGTGGTTCTCCTTTGTGCATTTGGTCAGGATGCAGAGGATAAGAAATATCGTCTGGAAAAACACAAGTAGACATAAAAGAAACAACTTTATCTACATTACAAATTCTTGCCGCTTCCAAAACATTTGAATTTAAAATGATATTATCATAAAAGAATTCGCCCGGCTTTGTTGTATTTGCTTTAATCCCGCCGACCTTACCGGCACAATGAATGATAGAATCAATTTCATGTGTGGTGATGTAGCGAATGATATCATCAATCCTCATTAAGTCTACATGTTTTCGTGATGGTTTAAAATCTGATTCAATTGCTGAACCAACCAAACCCTTTCCACCTGTAATTAGTGTTCTCATTTAAATACCTCCATGTTTCGTAAGTCGGGCCAATCTTCAACCACCCATTTTCGTGGTGGTGTGTTTATTGCTTCATGTAATTTATTTATGCCGAGTTGGGCAGTCTCTGGTGTCATATAGTAATGATATCCCATAGTTTTTACATTTTGTTCTCTCCACGGAACATTGGGTTCTCTTCCATCATATGACATTCTTTTTAATTTTTTAGATGCTTCAAGATTGTCTGTAAGAACCATACCACCCCTACCCAAACTCAAGTGTTTCTGAAACTGAAAACTCAAACACATAAATGTATCAGGAATATAACTGTCTTGTTTCCATAGAACGGCAGCATCATATACATTTGTATTTCCGATACAATAATAATCTTCCCAATTTTCTTCTCGCCAAGACCATCTTAGATTTAATTTTTCAGCGAGCATGGGAACTGAGAGGTATGTTCTTGTTGGAATGGTTATGTCATTTGAATCTAGATGCCGTAAGCATAATTCTATTCCGTGTGTACAACAATCAACAGCAACAGCAAATGGAGAACCAAAAAACTGTGCTACTTCATTTTCAAATTTAGTTACACTATCAAAACCCATTTAGTTATTACCTAATCAATTTTCTCATATATGTTTATCTGGTTGGGATACACACAAGTTAAATTGTAATCTGATGGAGAACCGATATGACACTTATCGATATATTTTGAATCTAAAATATACATTTTTGCATTTTGTATGTGATTGCACCAAATACCAGAACTTGTTACCACTTCATTTTCATTTGGGAACAGTGGCGCGGTCTTAGTTATTTGAATATTTTTCCCAAACTTTTCATTGTACTTTTTGATTAGTTCACCATAAGTTGAACCCACCTGTTGTCCGTTATCATATCCTATACAGTCTATTCCTAACTTGTCTAAAAAGATAAGAAGTATACCTATCCCTGTTCCGTTGTCAATGATTCTCTTGTTCGAAAATAAGTCTATGTTTTTAATAACGAAGTCTAGTATGGCAATATTAGGAGGAAACAAAATTCTATCCGTCCATTCTATCATTGAGTCAGTGACAATATCATTAGTCCTGTTGGCGTAGAATCCTGCACCTTCAAAGTATTCGTGGTTTGTTTGTTTTTTTGCAACCTCCATATACATAGTAGAAATGGAAGAAATCCATTCTTTTGGAAAATGTTCCTTGAATACTTCAAAGTCGATATCACTCATTTGGTTGCCTCTACATTTAGACTTATTAATGTTCCATTATCTTTATCCATATGTGGAAAGTATGCTTGAGAATGGTCATCAAACTGAGAGTGTTCCGTGTCTTTCCAATCATACATAGAAACATCACTAAAACCACAAGATTCTAAAGTAGATGACAAGTCTGGGAAATCATAAACAGTCTTATGATAAATGGTTTCTTCTCCCATTTGCATTTTACCATAAAGCGGACCAAGTATTTGATTTAGGTTAATGTTTCCGTTTTCATATAACAAACACATGGTATAAAAATCAGGAACAGCAATTCTTAAAATACCATTTGGTTTTAATACACGATGCCATTCTTTAATAATATCAATTATTTCTTGTCTATCAAAATATTCAATCATATGAGAAGAATAAATTAAGTCTACACTATTGTCTGCGTATGGTAACTTTGAAACATCGTGATGGTCTAAATGTTCATAGTCTCCACCATCAATGTGTACCCAATCATTACCAAAATTTCTCCAACCACAACCAATATTTAATTTAATCATCAATCAATACCTTATCTGCATCAGGGCCAAAATATGGCCCATTCTTAAATTCATAAACTATAGTGTCATCCTTAATACACGAATATTTATGACCACCGGCAAAGGTAATCGTACAATCACCATCGGTTAAAATTTCTGTTCCCATAAACTTGGCATCTTCATCATAGTAATCGACTTGAACAGAACCACGAATCACAACCCAAGTCTCCTGTGTAATGTCCGTATGTCTTTCACATTTGATGTGTTTGTGATTACGGAAGGATTTACCGGCATCCATTTTCATCAAAGCACCCTGAAGGTATTTGTCTGCGGAAGTGAAATCAAATCGGGCACCATCTAAATCATCTAATTTATAGATGCAATGCAGTACTTCACCATTATCATTTAAATATTCTTTCATATTGTTTTCACTCTCTCTATAATATCTGTGGTTGATGTGCCTTCTGTATATTCAACATACCGCATAATATCCATTTCTAATGGTACTTTGTGTTGTTCTTTGAAATGAGGACTCTTATCGTTACCGTGAACAACTATATCGATTTTGTTATTGTAAATGAATTCCTTTGTAATTAATAGTGGAGCATCTTCTATAACTTCATTTACTAATTTACAATTCCTAATTAATTCGTATCTATCCTGTTCGGAATAAATTGGTTTTCTCTTGTATGAACTCACAGATTTATCTGAGTGTACTCCCACCACTAGATGTGTACCGTGACCCAAGGCTCGTTTGAATAAATTCAAATGACCAACATGAAACAAATCACCAACAATATCACAATATACACGAATCATTAAATAACCCAATTATATAATTAAAATTTTTGTCGAATAAGGCACTCATTGTTGAAACCCTAAAACTATTATCAATATCTTTGATGCCAGCATAAACAACCACATCTCTTTCGTACAAATAATCTCTTAGTTCTTCATATGACATAGTTGGATGTTTAAATCCAACAATAGAATTACTAGGAAGATGATTTATACATTTGATTCCCATTTTATCAAACTCTGCAAGTAATTTAGACACTCTGATATTAAATAAATCATGTTGATTGTCTGTAATTTTCATGGTAGTGTTTAAAGCGTAAACAGATTGCACTGGTAAAGTAAAGGGCAAGTCATCGCCCATATATCTTTCAAGATTACAATAGTAAGACCTAGAATTGAAATTCAAATTTTTATCCCATATTACAATCCCAAGGCCTGGTGTGGACTGCAAACACTTATTGCTACAAAAAGACAAACCTAAAATTTTGTCGTAGAAATTATCATATACCGATGCACCAAATGATGATGTGGCATCTATAAAGAATTTAGCGTTGGGATACAATTTGCTCATTGTATCAATTGGAAAATGTTCCCCTGTTGTGGTTTCATTCTCTACAAAATAAACACATTTATAATCTTCATTTGGTTTCAATTCGCTGATGTTAGTAGTACGAACTTCTGTGTAATTGATATTGTAAACTTCCATCATATCAATCGCTCGTTGACCATAGATACCGGCGTTGATAACTACAATATCATCTTCAACAAGAGAAGAAATCATTGCTTCCATACCAACAGTTCCACTACCACCAAGAAGTGCAATGTCAAAAGAATCATTGCCAAATCTATTGAGCAACAAGACTTTTGTTTCTTCTAAAATATTTTTGAAATCATCTGTTCTATGACAAACATCTGAACCACCATACTGTGCGTACTTGGTTCTTTCTCTAGTATTTGTTGGTCCAGGATTCAATAACATCTTAAACATTTAGAAATTCCTTAACACCAATTGTATTTTCTACACAACCAATACCAACCCTAGAACACTTACCATCATTACTAATTTTGTAAATCTTTTTAATGCCGGGATAGTTGGTTTCCAATGAAGAACATTCATATGCACCAACCGATTCGTGACATCCATTATCCAAAATATAAACATGAAGATTGGGTAGGTTCGCATCACGAATGTTGTGTGTAATCCCTAAGTGCATGAGCAAGGCGGCATCTCCACTGAGAACAACAACATCCTTATCTGTATTCAACGCAATGCCTAATCCGATACAAGGAGCAATTCCCATGCTACCTTGCATATAAAACACATTGGTATTGTCGGGATATAAATTATATACTGCTCTTGAAATATAACCTGTGTTTGTTACATAGACAGCATCACCATGTGTTTCAAAAATTTCTTGTATTGCTTCTTCTCTAGTTAACATTATTAGTGCCTTCTACAATAGTATAGTTTGAATACCCAATTAGGTCAAGTAATTGTTTGTCAATTTCGCCCATAATCCTGTGTTGGGGTAGGGTATGCCTATGTCCAATAATCAAGTGAGGGAATATTTTATGTGGGATACACAAACTAGTTAAAGGATTAATAATGTTTCCTAGACCAGAATTTTGTAAATACACACATGCCTTTTTACCTGCAAGTTCTGCACCAACAGCAATACCAATTGCTTGTCCTTCGTTAGTAGCAATGACATGCTGTAGTCCAGATTCTATAATAGAATCCTGGAATGATTTTAAGGCACTGTCGGGAACACCTGTAAAAAATTCATAACCATCATTAATTAAATCTTCAAACAATTCACGAACCATATCTCTGTTGATTTTCCTTCAATTGGTCTACTCGAATTAAATCAAAAATTGTTTCCATTGGAACAATATCATCATTTGCGGCAGATAATGTTTCACCAGTTTTAATTTTCTCGAATACTTCCTGAATTGCTCGAACAGTTGCTCGAACAGAACAGTTTGCATAAATTGCCAAACTGAAACCTGCATCACACAATTCTGTTTCGGTAATTGTGTTGTAGGTTGTTGGTACACAAACCAAAGGCGCACGAAGATTTTCTTTGTGATAAGTATCAGCAAATGCCAATACCTCATCGGGACTTTTACTCTTGCTGTGAATTAGAAATCCATCACAACCGGCATCATTATACATCTTTGCTCTTTCTAAGGCAACTTCTTGACCATGACCCTGAATAAGAGATTCGGTTCTTGCAATAATGGCAAAATCTTTATTCAATCGTTTTTCTGTTGCCGCTCGAATTTTCCCACACATAATTTCTGGAGATTCTAATGATTGCTTCATTCCATAGAACGAACATCTTTTTGGAGATGGGTTATCCTCGAAACACATTGCGGTGGCACCTGCTTTTTCATATTCACGCACCATTCTAATTGTATTAATGGAACTTGGTCCACCTTCATCGGCATCCACTAAAATTGGAATATCGATTCTATCACTAATCTTACTGATAGTATCAAAATAATCTGCGGTGTTTAGAATGTTGGCATCTGGAAGTAGATTCCATGCGTGTGATTCAAAACTAGAAATCCAAACACCATCATAACCAACTCGGGCGGCAATTTCGGCAAGCAATGCGTTTCCTGCTCCCATGACAATGTTTGTTTCGTTTGGTGTGTCTAATAATTCTTTAATATTTTTCATCAATCATTATCCTTGTAAATATCATGTTCAAAATAAACCGTTCCTTTTGTTCCATCTAAATTAACATCAGGACAAGACCAAATATTTTTGAAGAAAGTATATGTCATGTGCGTACCAATATCATTATAGACATATTCATCTATGCCTCTATTTGGATGGAAATCCTTAAAATGGGAAATGCATTCTGTATAATTTTCTTCACTCAAGAATTCTTTCTTATGATATTCTGAAATCATATTGATACAGTCGCCCATGTCTGCTCTTCGTGTTGCACCACTTGATGACCTTAAGTGAGAACCCCATGCAGTTTTATATCTGCAAATTGCCGATTCGAATTCACATGTTGCAAATTTCTCCACATCACCATCTTGCAAGTGAACAAGGTCACCACAAACCAAAATACAATCTCCTTCAACAGATAAAGCGGCCTCAAAGGTGCTTCGTATCTTATCATCTTTTGGTATGATTATATTAATATTTTCATGGGATGCAACATAATTTTGTAATGGTATATTATTTTCATTAATTACAACATATAGTTTAGTATGAGCAACCCGACACTTATTGATTACTTTATCAATCAAAACCTCCCCATCAAATGTTTCCAAGTGACGATTGCGATTTGGTTTGGGCGGGCCAGCGGCAAGTATAATAATGTTTTTCATACTAAAACTCAATTAGTTTCATATAGTCCCATTGTGGATATAAATGCAAAGGATTGCCTGGATCCTGAATCATAGAGTGATTATCAGGAATATCATTAACAAATTCGGATAACGAAAAGTTCCCGCTTCGATTACTGCCGTCTTTTCCATCATTATTATTCCACTGGAAAAACCCATGCTTTGCTTTAGAGATGATGATGTCCAGATATCTTTTTGCCCATGAGTCACTCATTTCGGAAAAAGCATAATTGCTAATTACATAATCAACATTTTTAATTTTGGTTTTCCATTTATCAAAATCTTTACATGGGAGAAAATTAACAGTTTCTGTTATACCCAAAGAGGAAAGGTATTTCTCTTGCAAAGTCGTTGCATGATACAGGTCAACCAAATTATATGAGTTAATTGTAACGCCCATGAATTCTGCAATTGTGTAAAATAGGTAGCATTGGCCCCCATACCCACATCCTATTTCAAAAACATCAATATTGTTTTGGTTTTTGATTTTTAAGTTGCGAAGCATTCTTAAAGAAAGATATAAGTAACCGATGGTGGTTGGCGAAAACTCACACCCATCTCCACAGTAATCAGATAGTCTTGAAAAATTATACTTTCCTGTGTTGCCATACATATCATTTCTTTTTATCTTGTCCCAATCTAAATCTTTTAATGTGTCATGGTATTCCTCTAAAAGCAAGGAGACATAATGTTCTCCCAACTGTACGGAGGTATGTTCTAATTCGTAGGTGTAATTCGCATTTGATTTAAAATTTTGAAAGGTAGCATCATCGTTAGATGCCTGTTCACACACAAGCAAATATCTATGATAGGTTTCGTCTTGTTGTCCTAAAGTTTCTTCTTTTATATAATTCACGCCAAAACTCTCCTTTTTAATTTGTTATCTAATGCATGGATCCAATGTTCGACATTTTCCCATCTTCCTGCCTGATACCCTTCCTTTTTCTTGATTGGAATTGCACCATCGACCATCCATACTCCATAGTCACTATTGTTTCTTGCTCGTACTGAACCATCAATTTCAAATTGCCATGGCGTCATACCATCAGTCATGTATTTAAGAAAATACTCTTTATTCCAAAGTGAAAATTGTGTGTTTATGGTATAGTTGCTTCCCCAAACTTGTTTGAATATTTTGAAATCGCCCCAAAAATAACCAAGAACTTCTTCCACCAATTCTACTTTATAGTGCCAACTTGTTTCAAGAGTACAATCATTTTCTTCTGCACCGTCTGTAAGTTGAGTTCTTCCGATAGAACCATTCTCTTGCATCATCTTCAACAAATGATTGATATATTCAATTTTTGGTTTATCATAAAAGAAAGCATCTTCAGTTCCATAAATGAAATACTCATCGTTAGAAGTTAAGAAATATTTCCGTAGGTCTGTTGACCATTCTGAAACATCTCCTTGCTCACCCATTGAAATGAATTTACAATTATCAGGCAACTCATATAATGGTTTGTCATAACCCAAAACTCTAAGTTCTTGGTCTGGAAGATATTGATTGAATGTGTGAACGAAAACCTCCAAACATTCTAGGTGCTTGTTATTAGTAGAAACATAGAATGGAACATTTAATTTGGTCATATCACACTCTCCACCAATTCAACATCTTTAATGTCTTTTGGTTCATTTCTTTTTTCTTTAAGTTCACGAATGACACTCAAAGAAGCAACCTTTACTCCATCATACCAAAAATGATTATTGGGATTATATATTATATCATCCTTTGTCTTTGTATAGTTGTGAATTTCTTGATTATGACTGTGAATGTCTGCGTGTCCGTAAATTTCATCACCACTATGTAAATAGTCTAAGTCCTGTCCTTCACGAAGTCCATATATTGATAAAACAGAACTGGCAGTTATACAATATTTTTCTGGGTCTAAATTATTATCTGAAATATATCTCTTATAATATTCAAATTGATTTTGGAAGTTTGGATAGTAGATATAATTTGAATTGTTTAGATGATGAATACTATTATCATTAAAAAATACTCTAACAATTCTCATAGTTTCTTCATGAGTATCATTGATATGACATGAATGCTTACCACAACCAAAAATTGACCTAATTTCTTCTTTCAGTTCTACTGGATTGTTTGAGTCTGAAATTTTTACAAGAAATGTAACAATTGGGGAATTGTTTGTAAAACACAGTTCTGCTTTTCTAGCAAATCCTGCGAAATTTTCATTCCATCCTAAACCCCAATCTTCCCCCAAGTATAATTGACGGATAACATTTAGTGGTCCTATATTTCCATGAGGGAATTGTTTTGCATGAATGATATCACAACTTTTTTCTAGAATATTTAAAACCTCTCCCATTTTGTTTTGAACTGTTCCTGTTGGGAATATGGTTATAACTTTTGTGTCTACATCTAACGATGCATATTCGAGTGCTATAGAATCTAGATAAGGAGAAGATAAACCTTTGCTTCTAAAATAATGGCTTGAACACTCCAACTGTCCTTCCTCTAAAGATTCTGTAATATGACATTCTACTTCTTTATCATAAAGTATAGAAGCGGCTACCCTGTGACTTCCATTTAAAAGACACATAGTATTTGTAACTGGAAGGGTTTCCAATGAACTATCAAATCCCTTTTCTTTAATTGAATCTAAAATATTATGAAATTCACATTCAAAGTCTTCATAACAATTTTTGTTTGGATTGTCTATTTCATTAAAATTATTCCACACACCCAAATGATTTTTATAAACATCTTTTCCAAATGAAGTGTCATAATTATTTTCCCGATACCTTGCATATAAATGTTTTGCAGCGATATCGAATCTATTATAATTTAAGAGTTGTATTGCATTCATTTTCATAAATGTTCCAACCTTTCATATGGTTTTCTATTTTTCAACATTGCTTCAATTCTCAACTGTTCGTGTGGTACTTTTACCCAATCAGAATTTTCATTTCTATCATTATAAACATAGAGTGGTTCTGATATAAATTCAAACCTTCCCCCAGACATTTCTAACATAGGCCACATAAAAGTCAAATCCCCGGCTGCTTTAAACCATTCACCGTCTTCATCTATAAAATCATCGGGATTTATATTTAAAATTAACTCTCTTCTGAAAGTTCGTAAATGGGTTGCTCTCCATTTATCTTCTCTGAATTTATTTTCCAAAATAGTATCTTCAGCATAGCGACCAAATCCATTTATTTGTTTATTGGAAGATTTCATATATGAACCATATGTCATCCAAACATTTTCTGTATAGTACTTATCAAGAGTATTTAAAATATTTGGGTGTGGTAGCCAATCATCAAAATCTAAAGTAACAATAATAGATTTATCTTTTGCTAATCTTGATCCTTCATATACATTTTGTGTTTGGTATTTTCTAGTTTCGTTTCGAACTACAGTTAGATTATCGTATTCTTTTTCTTGTTCTTTTAAATAATCATATGTTCCATCATTAGTTTGTGCATCTATAGCAATGACTTCAAAATTAGAATGATCCTGATTAAGAGCAGATTGTAAGGACATTTCAATCCAAGGTTTAGAATTGTGTCCCATCATTAAAATTGTATAATAATTTAATGTCATACTATTAACTCCAAAACTCTATCTATTTCAGTTTTATGTTTTTCGTAAGGACGAATTGAATGGCAATCAATATAATGTCCTTTTCTAATCAAATCTTCCGTATATTTCCAATAACTTCTATCTAATCTTCTATTTTGTTCTCTTGGAGGTGTGTGTATATACTCACCAGAAACAATTAGATCTTGTATATTTTTTGTTAAAATTGTCTCATCGACATTCCATTTATGTAATATATCTCCATTCCAATTTTCTGGAGTGTGTGTTCTATCTACCATTGTTTTTTGAATACCATATTCAACAAAATCAAAAAAAGGTTTATCTGTGTTTAAAACATTTTTAAAATTTTCACCTAAAGATAAATTATAACAAATAGGAAAATATAATCCATTATATTCGTCTGAATAAAAAGAATTCAGATTGGTCCACAATGGTTTATCTATTTTCCAATCTTCTATTGCGTTATTCCAATATTGAATGGACATAGGAAACATATCAATATCACTAGTAATCCATAATGTATCTGGTTCGTGCATTGGATACCAAATTCTAGCAAGTTGTGCTTGTGTGTGTATGGGAAGTTTCGAATTTGGTTCAATAGTATGAACTTCGCCATATTTTTTATCTGGTGATTTATTACCGATATGAACTAATACTGGAGTGATATTAAATTTTTCTTTCCACACCTTAGATACGGGCAGCCAAAAATTCAAATAATATGGATTATCATCACATGAATGTATGACTTTAATTTTCATGTTTTTCTAATATCTCCAGATCACTTTTCCAGTTTCCGCTATAATTATCATTTTCATCAAATACTTGACCAATAAATCTAACCACTGGATCTTCTTTTCTTTCCATAGGAAATGGATTCTTATCAAAAAATGGATCATGAACATAGATATCATCTATAAATTTAGGAAAAATTGACCACAAGAAATGCTGATCTGATCCCTTTTTATTTTCGTTTGTTGATAAATGTTGCTTTATTAAATTGTCCATGTCATCTATTAAAATTGGTTTACATCCCCACATGCCACCCAACATAGGGGCTTGATGGTAGGGGTGATCCCTCATTATATGAACCTTTTTGTTGCTTCTCAACCATTCATCTACAGCAGACTTTTCTCTAATTCCCAATCTGGAATCAGTATCTCTAACAATCATTGCTTCTACAGTACCATCCGCCGCTGGTTCAAATCTCCAAAACATACAATTAGATGATCCTGAATCTGATTTTCTTACAATTTCAGAATCTAAATTTTCCAATTCTTCGATTATTTCTTTTGGTACAGTATCCGCAATATAAAAACGACATACCCAATCCGGAAACAATTCTTTTGCTATTTCAGCATTTTTAATTGCTCCCACCGTATACATGGGATTATCACCCCACAAAGAAAATGTAATTAATTTCATCTTACAATAGATTCCGTGGTCTGTGAATTATAATGATAATAATGAAGAACTTTATTTAAAATAGTTTGACTTTTTACTTTTGGATATAATCGAAGTAGCCAATCTGCATCCTCACACGATTGTCCACCTGACGAATATTTTTCTCTAAATTTCTCAGATTTTGAGATTTTAGAACTAAAAGGACACATGTGAAATGGTGGTCTCATAATATCATTGTATCCATTACCATTCCGCACCAAAGGATCCATTGGGTCACATCGGTGGTTTATATCAAAATAAACATCAAAGTGATGACCATTATAATCACAATGCTGTTTAAAACAAATTACATCGGTTGGATTATTATCAATAGAATTCAAAATTGTTGGGACATAATCATCCGAAACAGAATCGTCATCATCAAGAAAACATGTATACTTTCCTCTAGACATATCAAGAAGTTCATTTCTTTTTTCATATATGTGGAAGGACTTGTTGTCTACGAGAGTCAATACTTCAACTCTATCGTTTGTTATTTGCGAATCTAATATTTGTAGCAAGTTGTTCAATTTATCAAACCGAGAGGGTATTGATAATATAAGAATACTTAAATCTATATTATCTGGATTTTTTGGCATTAATTTCCTCCAAGGTTGTTATATTGGATGAATTTGTTCACTCTCTCATATAGGGGTTTTGCTATGTATTCTTTCCCCCCCGAAGTTCGAGACGCTTCTTCATTAAAGAAATAGTGATACATAATGGGTCGTATTATCATTTCATTTTTTAACAATCCGGATTCTAGAAGTCTATCTGAATAATCAGAATCTTCTCCGTAATTTTTGTCTGGAAATCCGATTTGTTGAGCAATAGAAGTCCTGACTGGATTCAAATGGTTGCAAGGTCTATATTGTATATTGTCAGCATCTAATGATTCCTCATTTGCTGTAAGCATTCCACGGAAGGCAGTGAGAGAAGGAGTGTTAATATGATCTTTAAAATTTCCTCCATAACTATTTGCATGTTTAAATATCCCAGACGGAACACCATTTACATAATACTTACCTGTAAATCCTATACAATCAAGTTCTCTTTTATGTTCTATGCAATTTACAATACATTTTACATATTCTTTAGAAATGAGGTCATCATCATCCACAAAAGATATGAACCTACCGTTTGCAGAAGATAGAATCTCGTTTCTTTTTTGTCCGACACTCTTTTCTCCATTGTCTGCATTCACCACAATTTCAATCTTATTCATATATTCTTGTGGAGCACTTTCTTGAATAGACACCAACAAGGCTTCTAACTTTTCTTTTCTTTCGTTTAAATGGCAAATACCAATCGTAAGAAGTTTGGGTTTATTTTCGTCTTCTCGTATTCTAATCTCACGAAGTATTTCTTCTTTCACTCTATCAGAAAATGGTCTTGCATATTCTCTTGCTCTTTTGTAATTTTCGTCAACGAAGGGTTTCATTTCTTCATATGTTTCAGAAGTTATGTTGTTGCAAACCTCAACGACATCGGTTTCACTATCAACGATTATAATTCCTCTTACATCAAAGAAGTCACCGATGTTCGGACAACCCCAGTAAATTGGCACTGTCTTGGTAATAAGTGCATCAATCAATTTTTCGGAGAAATAGTTTGGTATTGTACTGCTTTCAATCGTAATATGAAACTGAGAATTGAAAAGATACTTCTTATCATCCTCTGGTAATATATTTGGCGAAATCGGATGACGAGTGCTACTATAGAAGAGAGTAGGATTTTCAAATTCACTTCTCCTTGACCATATCTCTTTTCTCTTATCATATCCCTCTAGACTTCTTGCATGATTGGAGCATAGAAAACTAATTTCAAATCTCTTATTCTCATGCAGTTCATCGAGGGATTCGTCGTACTCTCCAAAACCATCAGGATGGTCTATCTTTCCCGTATTTAACCATGTTGTTCCATAAGGGAACATTATTGCGTTTGGACAATTTTCCAAAATTTCAACATCTGTTGTGAGAATCAAATCATACTGATTGGCATTTCTTATTATAGTTTCAATTGGTTCTCTATTTGGTGATGTGCTTGGTTCAGTCGTATTTAAATAAACCTTGAACGCATCAGGATTGTCGAAAGGAACTTTATAATCTACATCTGCTAGAGTTATGAATTGATTATTATGAAAACGAGAAACATGAATCTCAACTGGAAAGTCGAAATTCATTGAATCTTCTTCAAACATGTAATGTGCATTATATGTTGTAGTATTCATTATTTTATTTTCTCATATAGCATATCATCAGCCGACTGAAGTTTTTTCACTATTTTTAAATTGTCTTCAATTGCATCAATTTTTTCATTATATAAAGATTCATTCAAGTTGCAAATAATATTTTGCATTTCGTTTATATTTCCCTCAAGAAAAATGATACCATCTGTGTTAAAATAATCTCCGATATTTTTCGTTCCCCAATATACAGGAATAGTTCCTGTTGCAAAACAATCGGTTATCTTTTCCGTGAAGTATGTGTCATATTGGTCGTTTTCTATTACAACAGAAAACATATAATCCATTATACCTTCTCTCTTGTCATGCCATTCTGTTTTAATCCCGTCGAGATGACATCCGGGATTGTGTCCGAAACTATTTCCTGTTATGCTCCCATAAACATCAATATCTATTTTATTGTTTATTGTACTTTTATATAATTCGTGACGAATGTAATGTCCTTGGGTGAATAATTTATGTGAAGCGATGAAGGAAACTAATTTTGATTTGTCATGAATTTTATATTCTTGAATCCATGGCAAATTGCTTCCAATTAAGCAGAAATGAATCTTTTCATGCATCTCTACTAATTCATTTTCACATGTGAATATACCATCGAATGAATTGACCATCGAATTGAAAATATCTTCATCTTTAAACATATTTCTAATCTGGGGAATTATTGCCCTAGATTCGCATAGCCATGCATATCGTTTTACGTTTGGATTTCTTTCTAAGTTAATTGCTTGGGAAATGGCCGAATCAACCCATACTTCAATTTCGCAGTCGTCTTCTGTCCATGAAAATGTCTTGGGTTTCCTGTTGGAGCAAGAAGACTGGTGGCAACTAAAGGGGATTCCTATTCCTTTAATTTTATTCATAATATAGTCCTTGGTTATTTTTCGTAGAAACCGACAGTTTGGTGTTCTATTACTTTATCACACATTCCCATTTTCTTAAGAGAATCTTTTTTTGATTCGTTATCTGAAAGCCCCATTAAAATTACAGTATTTTCATTCTCTTTTCCCGGCCAGGTGCAATACGTTTCATTTAGAAATGCTATAGTTGAATATGATGCTGCTATTTGTACTGCATGAAACAACACTTCGTGGTCAAAACATTCGTAATTCCCTTCTCTGGACATATTAACATTATCGGCCCACTGTTCTAAAAACCTTTTACTTTTATAATTATTTTTGATGATTATAGGAGATGCTTTACAGCCACCAATATCGTTATTGTTAGATGCAAAACTAATATCGATATCATCAGGAAGATTTTCAGCCTCAATCATTTGTTTTTTTAGAATAGTATCAATATCCAACCACATTATATTGGTATCATGCTCTTCTAATTTGTCCAATATGAATTTTGGTTTACGCCTGCAATTTTCTTTATATGAACCCAAACTTTCCAACTGAACCAAATCATAATCATAATCATATTCATCAAGTTTTTTCTTTAGACGATGATAGCACTTTTCATAATATTTCGAATCATCCACATCACAATAATAACTAATAATTTTAAAATTCATTTTCTATTACCAATATGATATTTAGGAATTAGTTCCCAATTTTCCTTTTCTTTGTGGGATATTATTTTAATCTTAGATATGCTAATTTCAGGATCACAACAATCTTCGTCTAAAATTTCTAAAAGTTCCCACTCTTCAAGAAGTCGAGCAATGGTATTTCTGCGAGCAATATCTTCTTCCCCTAGAGTACTTTCAAGTCCATCCAAAATAAACATTTCTTTAAAGTGCATAATTGCATATCTTCCTCTCTTGTGGAGGATGTGGCACGATTGAAATAATTTATTTTCTTTTCTGGATGATATTCCAATTCTGGTGAGGGTTTCTTTGATCTTCAAGAAATCATCTCTATCGGATAATTCTATTTCAACCCCCAGACCATTAAACACATCGTCTTTTTCATATTCATCGCACATTCATTAATCCTTTAAAAATCAATCATATTATCATAATATATATGTTTATTGTGTTTTCGTTGAAATAATGGACATTATTTCACATTTCTGTTCATTTGAGAGAATGTTAATAACATCTTTTGTTTTTGAGTCAGAGTATTTAAAATATTCTTTCACAGCAAGAAATTCTTCTTCGTTTTCTTTCTTTAGCCATTTACTATATCTTTTTCTTTTTCTTAAAACGTTGACATAATAATCAAACTGCATCTTTTTTGGAGCAGTATTGTGAAAATTTATCAAATTAGAATGAAGAATTGTGTCGGGAAAATAAGACAAACACCTATTTATAACAAAGGGAGTATAATCTTTGACGTTACATTCTTCGTCCAAAAGAGACTCTTTGGTATAATTTATCGCTGTAAGGTAGTCGCTTAATTTCATTTATTTTTAACTAAATTTATGATTGATTCTTTAATCAGTTTAATTTTACCATTTGCTTCAGATAATTCTCCCATTAAAATTGTCTTGGTTTCATTTTTGAGAAGATCCTTTTTGGTAAATTTGGTCCCATAAAATTTGTCCCCCTGATCTGCCCAATCATCTTTCCTTAGTTTAACGTGTGTGACAAAATACGTTGGTTTTCTGTTAACTTCTTCCCACGATACTAACAGAAAATCTCCCTCTCTTTTAGAATAACTCCCCCCGATCCAATACTCTCCTTTTGTTGTTTTTATTTCAAGAGGAGTGTTGGTGTCAGAAAATAAAATATCTGGTTTGAGACTATCACTTCCGGCCCGTTCTATGTTTATATTTTTATCGTTAAAGTGATTATAAAAAGCAGATTCAAACAACTGAGAAACCAATTCCGATTTTGTCTTTGTTGAAAATTCTATTCCATTTCGTTTTAGTGATCTAAAAAGAGACATTCTCTGTTTTTCTACTAGTCGTATTATACCTAAGAAGTTTTCTTTGTTTAATAATTTTTTTATATTCATTTAAACTCACAATTCATCATTAATTCAACTATACACGAAACTAAGTTAATTTCATGATCTGCTACAAATGCATTTTTGTATTGATATTCAGCCAACACTAAAACAGCCTGTGGGATGCTTGAGGATACGAAATGTTCATATAATCCATCATAAATTTTTCTAAAAATTTCTTGGGGGGAGTTGTCCGAATTTTCAATAACCCATTTTCTTGCTTCTGTGAAATCTTTATTTTTCATTGCTCCCACAAGAGTTTTTATTTGGACATCCCCAAGAGAAGATAGAATTCCGGTATCAACGGTCCCCAACACTGAATATCGTTGAACTTCGTTGATAACCCTTCGGAAATCTGGAAAATATTTCATAATAAGTTCACCTAAAACTTTTTCATCATATGAAATGTTTTCGGTGTCTAAGATGTATTTTAATCGTTGAAGAAAACCAAGAGCAATTGTTGGTTTTTCTTCTTTAGGAATGCTAAATGTAATATTGGTACATCGAGAATGAAGGGGTTCGATGATTTTATTTTTATAATTGCAGGTTAATATGAACCTGCAATTATTTGCAAACTCTTCGATAAATCCCCGCAGTGCTGGTTGTGTTGATTGAGAATTAGAATAATCAAATTCGTCCAATATCACAACCTTTTTATCTCCACTAATAGAAATTGTACTTGCAAAATTTCTAATCTTGGTTCTTAGAGTATCAATGTTTCCGTCTTCAGAGCAGTTGATTATCATGTAATCTGCTCCAACATCATTGCATAATGCTCTTGCTACTGTTGTTTTCCCCACACCAGCACTTCCAGACAGCAACAAATTGTGCATTTCATGTTGCTTTACCATTTCTTGAAATGTTGTTTTTATTTCAACAGGAAGAATACAATCGGATATAGTTTGGGGTCGGTATTTTTCAACAAAAAGAAAGTTTTCTTTAGTCATTGGTTCATTCTGTATATGTGGAATCTGATTCTAGTGCAATCCAATAATCAAGTTCGATGTCATTGTTGGTAAATTGACTTACTCCCATATCGCTAACCCGTACTGAATAGTCACCGGGAAGAATTTTTAGATTCTCAGCCTTGAAGTAAAACGAATAATCTGAAGAGCCTGCATCATCTCCAACAACAATAGAATAATTATTTGAAGTAATATCGGTCTTATCGACTGCAACCAGTTCAATGTTTCCGTTGTTGCTTTGAAGAAGAAGATCAGAAAGTTGAAGAACTGCTGATGCCTTCATAATTTCATTAAATGCAGAATTGGTCAGTTCAAAAGAAACAACAGGAGTAGGCATCTTAACAGTCTTGTCTGTTGTAGTTAACAGACGAGGATCTGAATAGTAGTACTTGACTGACGAACCAGAACTCTCAATATACAGATAATTATCTTCAAAGAAGAATGTGGGATCAGAAAATAGACTAATAGTACCTAACAGTTTTGGGAGATCCCAAATACCAAATTCACAATCGAATTCTTCTGAAATTGTCGCATTTGCCATAATATTCTTCATGGGCGAGACGGTTCGAATTTGGTTTCCAGAAGAAATTAAAATATTTGAATTAATCGTTGCAAAATTCTTAAGAACATTAAGAGTTTCTTTTGAAAGTTTCATTCCAGTTTGTGTTGTCATAATATAACCTTTCCTTTTCAGGTATTGTAATTAAATTTAAAAATAAATCAACTATTCATTTTCAATATAATCTTGGTATAGATATGGGTCAATGTTTCCCCGCGATAATCCATCCAAGAATCTCTTTTCTGTGTGTCTTCGAGAACGCTTTTTATTTTTTTTGTTTCCTCGCCCGCGAATTGCCGAATAATCTTCATTAGAAAAATTACTCTTTGATTTATTCTTTTTTTTATTTTTCATTTTAAAACTCTTCTATGACCTCCATTAAAGTTGATAGTTTATTTTTGATAAAATAATTTAAAATTTTTCCTCGATTTCCCGCCAGTTCTTTTCTGAACTCTTCGATTATATTAGACTCTGTGTCTTCTGGTATTTCAAAAAGATTAATAAGTCTGTTGTTCCTCTTCCAATTATCTCGCTTTTCTATATCACCAGACTTAATTTCCTCAAACAATGATGCGACGACTTTCTTTGTCATCCTCTTTTGTCTCTTATCACTAACAACAAAAGTATCATCGTCAGACAAGACGTTTGGAACACCATCACTTCGATCTCCTCGGAGAAGATGCTCATATAAAAATATTTTAGGATTTTCACACTCTACCATTTTTTTCTGTAATGGACTCCATTGAGATATGCCACTGAGCAGTTGTAATTGCTGGAAGTCCTTGTCTGAAGACACAATCATCATTTTTTCTTCCTGATAATAATGTCTGCATAAGATTGCAATAATATCATCGGCCTCTACTGCATCAACCGAAATGTTCTTATATGGGAATGTATCTTTAAATTCTATTCTCAATTCATCAAACAAAGAATGAATATTATTCCAGTCAAATGAATCAGATTTTCTTTTATCTTTTCTGTTTTGTTTATATTGTGGGAAGAATTCTCTTCTCCAAGAACCTTTGCTGTCATTACAAATGACAAGTTCTCCGTATTCTTTTCCAAATTTCTTTTTATATACTCTGTAAGAATTTAATATCAGATGTCGTAGCATCTCTTTGTTAATTTCACCTTCTGATTCCATTAACTGAAAAATACACGATAACATGATCTGGTTGTTATCAATTAATATAATTTCAATATTCCTTCATTTTAAAATTCGACCCACTGCTTATTAAATCCATCATCGATGTATTTCATCAACAAACCTGTGGTAGTATCCAACCATTCATCACCGTGATTGGGGTTGGGTGGTGGTGCAGTTCGAGAGGAGTGGTTTATGGATTCTTTATCGTTTATAAAATTCCATCCATATTCCTCCCCCTCATCCGGTTCATAACCAGAAACAGTTTTTGTGGCGACGAATGTGTCGCCATGCCAATTTACAATATCATCCTTATGATAAACTTTTAGAGTACCATCCGGATTATATCTTTTATATTTACTTACTTTATCCATTTTTCTTGTTCTTTTTAGATGCCTCTTTCCCTCTTTCAATAGCATCTTCAAGCATTCTAAGTTTCAGATCCGCCCACCCTCGCATATGGATTCTATCTTCTTTGTTTGTGTTTCTTTGATAAAAGAAAGTGGTGTCGGTTATAAATTCATAAATGGGAGTTTTGTCCCAAAAGAATTTAACCCGAATGTCCCTACCCCTTTCAAATATCGGATATTCGTCTTTAGATGCAGTTTTATATATTCGCAAAGACAGCCGAGTAGATAATATACCCATTCCTGCTTTGATATATTCTTTATAAGACATGCTACTCTTTGTGCTGATGGAAACTTTATTGTTGGTCATGATTCTACCATTATTTATTATGATTTGATCTTTGTGAAATTGTTTTTCTTTTCAAAAACGATATGTCGGTCAAACTTGTCACTCATTGTATCAGATTTATGAGAGATTACAAATATATTTGCCTTTTTTCCCATCCCTTTCAATATATTTAGAAATTCCTCTGTTCCAACGGCATCCAAACTAGAATCAAACACTTCATCTAAAACCAAAAGATTACAATTGACGCTATTCTTTAAGCGTGCAATCTCTCTCCAAGCCAGCAAAAGAGATAAATCAATACGGAGTCTCTCCCCTTCGCTAAAACTTTGGTAAGTAAATTCATCTCTAAATCTACTTTTAATGGTTTCGTTGAAACTCTCATCTAATGTAAATTGGCAAAAGAAATTCATTATTGAAAGATACTTATTAATCAGTTTATTCATAATTGGAAGATAATGCTTTATAATTTTAGACTTAATTCCTGTATCTTTCAGGAGACTGGATCCTATATTATAATAATGCATATCATCAATTAAATCTTTTCTTTTCTCGATTTGTTCTTGGGCTTCTTCTATAAGTTCATTGAGTTTAAGTGTCTCCTCAACGATTTCATTTTTTTCATTAATAATCGAAGTCATCTTGTCGTCAAGACTGGAGATATACTTTATAGTAGCGGATATATTATTTTTACTTTCAGAAATTATATCTTCGAATTTCTTTATTTTCTTAATAATGTTATCGATTTCCTGTAGTCTACCTTCAGTTTTCTCGATAAGAACATCTAAATCAGAAAGATTTTCTGACAATGTTTTAATATTATTTTGATTATCTTTTAAAATGTCATTTTTATATGACTCTTTTATGTTTTGACTACACGATGGGCATGTATTGTTTTTTTCATAAAAAGAAATATTCTTTTCGTGCAATTTAATGTTTCTCTTGGTGTCTTGTGTTTGGTCTTCTAATTCTTTTAGTTTATCAATTTGTTTTTGTTCATCCGAAACTGTTAATAGAAGAGAATCAATATTGTCTTCAGATTCTTTTACTTCTTCTTTAAAATCGGATACTTGTTTGTTTGAATATTCTATTTCTTTTTTGTATTCTTTAATCGACTCGCTTGATCTGTCTTCTATTGTAGAAATTATTTTTTGTTGGTTCTTGGTCTTTTCTTTTAGTAGTTCAATCTTATGGTCTACTGTTTGCAAATCTTCTCTAATAGTCGATAGTTTTATTTTTAATAAACCATTCATAGAAGAAAATACATCAATGTATAATAGAGTTTCAACGACGGATCTTCTATCGGATGCCGTCAATTGCATAAATGGAATGTAATTAGATGACCCCAAAATTACAACCTGACAGAATGATTTGTAGGTCATTTTAAGGATTTGTTCTTCTAATATTTTTTGATAATCTTTTGACTTTGAGTCTTGCGGTATGAGTTCGTCGTTCTTGTATATTTCAAACAATTTTGGCTTCAGTCCCCGAACCACCTTAAAATTATTTGAACCAACCGAAAACTCAATCTCAGTAACACAATTTTTGTTGTTAATAGAATTAACTAATTGTGGTATATTATTTCTTCTAAAGGATTTACCAAACAGTGAAAATGTTAAAGCATCCAGAAAAGTGGACTTACCACTCCCGTTGTTTCCAGAAAATAGTGTTGTGTTTGATTTTGTCAGATCAAACTCTATAAAATGATTTCCGGTTGAGAGAAAATTCCTCCACCTAATCCTCTCAATAATCATATTGATAGTGATTCCATATACAGGTCTTTGATAATCTTTTTCATCTTATCTTTATCGTAAATTTCTTCAGACGAATTGATTTCGTTATTTATAAGGGTAATTGTGTCTTGTCCAAGATCAACCAATTCCTTATCGTTAGGATCTGAATCATCAAAATTTTCAATTATATTAACATCTGCTGGATTGAATGAATACATTTTCTCTAAAAACTGATCAAAACTGTTTGGGTGTTTTCTGCAATCGATATACAATTTAACATAACAATTTTCTAGGTATTCAAAATTCATATTTGTTACTTTATGGGGACCATCGTTGTCGTCATATCTCAACACATGAAACATATTATGTGGATTTTTAATAAAATCAATATTTCGATCTTCTGTATTAAACACATGAAATCCTTTTGTTTCTGCGATATCAGAAAACGTCATTTGATACTGTGTTCCTAAGTAATATACATTATGTCTGCTTTGTTTACAATGAAAATGTCCCGAAAAAACTTTTTCATATCTATCGAATAAAGATGAATTCATTCCTCCTTGGTGTTTTATTCCACGAAGAACTTCATATCCATCTAATTCTAGATGTCCTACCAATATGGGAGCAGATGCTGTTTTGATGAATTTTAAAGAATTATCATAATTCTCTTTATTTACCCATGGGAGAAGTGCAAGTTTTAACCCATCAAAATCCACAACAGTGGGTGTGTCATATATGGTTATGTCATCTCCAAACAATTCTTTAATTGAATTAACTCTATTGGTGTTCTTATAGTAAACGTCATGGTTTCCTAATATACAATGGAAATTTATATTTCGGTCATGGAGTTTGGTGATAAATCTTTCCCTAATCTGATGGAGAATATTAAAGTTAACAAACTTCCTTCTGTCCATCAGATCACCAGCATGAATAATAGTTTTGATATTATTTTCATCCAAATAAGGGAAAAGAACCTCATCAAAAAATTTCATAGAATAATCAAAGAATATTTGAGAATCACCCCTGATGCCAAAATGGGTATCATTCAAAAAACAAATTTTCATTTCTTCTTCTTCTTCTTCTTCTTTGGCTCAAATTTTTCCATGTCCGTTTTAGATAAATTAAAATGCTCTCTCATTATATCATTAATATCCTCTGAATCTTTATCGTAATAATTGTTCCTAACCCACGAAGACAAATTACCGTCTACGTTTGCTATTTCTGCTAATTTATATTTGATATATGCTTGCTTCTTTTCTCTTTCGATTCGCCTCAAGAAAGCATAGTATATAATCTGTGTAAAATATGAAAAGGGATTCTTTGATTTTTCTGGATTGAAGTTGTGAGCGTATGTTAAACAATTCTCTATTCCGTCACTTATCATTTCTTCCCTATACGGATAGTTGATAAAATTGGGTCTATAAGAAAGATGCTCTGCAATCTTTAGAAAACACTCTCCTATGTAGTTATTCACTGGAGGCCTGGGTTCTCCAGATTCCTCTGCTTCTACTACAATTACTTTCCATTCTTTTATTTCTTCGAAGAAAACTTCATTGTCTATGTAATGATTACTTTTTTTCGCCATAATGTATTATTCACTTTTTATATATTTTTTCCTTGACACGTTCAAATAAGTCTATACAATAGTATTGTTCTAATTAAAGGAGGAGGCCCTTTAATATACTATAAAGGGATGTTGATCTAGTTGAAATAATCATCTAAATCCTTACTCCAATCATACCAATTATTACCATACCCTATGTCTTCTGGGTCTGATTTTGGTTCTTTTCTTTTATTGGGCTTTTTATTCTTTTGTTTTGTGCGGTCTTTTCTTTTTTTATCTTTAGAAGGATTATGATTGATCTGGTCTATCATATCTTTAACATCTTCTAAATCCAACAAGCCCGCATCAACAAAGGTCATCAGTGCCTTTGGTGGGAAGAAAAGAGTCATAGAAATATAATTTTCCATATGCTCTTCTAAATTGTTTTCTTCTGTTGGATTTTCCATAAGAGGATTCATGGGTTCTGTTGGGAATTTATCTTTATTGAGATCCATAAGATCACTTAAGAGATTATTAAAATGTTCTGGTGATTCTTCTTGCTGAGACCCATTATAGAAATTGTCTCTTATAAAATCAAATAAATTGAACGATTCTTCATCTATAGTTTGGGTGAATGGAGTGTCTTCGTTTTCTTTTTCAATTTCGTATAGTTTAATTGCTTCTTCAGAAGGATCTAAGAAAGTTAGAATTTCTTCTTTGGGAATTTTAGTTGTCAATTGATCTGAATTACCCAACCAATTATGAAGAATAGTCATATGCTGCATTGCCCCAAATGAATTCTGCATAGATGTTGTATGGAATGACATGGGACGCTCTATGATCAGTTTGTTTTTTTCCTGACCACAAATAGAAGCAATAAGTTCTTCCCCATTCTTCAGTTTTAGGATTCTGTATGATGTTTTTTGTCCCATTTGCCCTCCTATAATCCTATTTCTATCCGCTCAAAATCAAATCTCTCATTATTATATATCTTAATCCGTTCGTTGAAGTGCTTGAGTGTGTGGTTCATATATTTCATATACCTCAAATCATCGGATATGTCGTATAATTTCACTTCTTCTTTAGAATCAGACTTCCTAAGCCCCCGGCCTATGGATTGGAGGACTCTAATAACGGATTTAGAAGGAGAAGCAAATATGATATTATGGATGTTCTTGAGATTTATACCCGTAGAACAAGTCCCGTAAGATGCAACTAATATCGCATTCTCTTCGTTATCAAATTTCCTTCTTATATCTTCCCGCATTTCTACGTCTGTTCCGCCATGTATTAAGAAACAAGGCTTATCCTTGTTCTGATTAGATATTGCATTATACAAGGGTTTTCCATGACTTTCAACATAATTAAATAAAACTAAAGTATTATTCTTTAAGTTTTTGGTTAGATTTATAATGAAATCGTTTCTTCTTTTGCTTTCTGTTAACCACTTGATCTCATCGTGATATTTTATTCTCTTGGTTTCATTTCTATCATCATGGTTGTATTGTAGGGTAATACATTCAATACGAAGGTTGGAAAGAATATTCTTATTGATGAGGTCTTTAGCAGAAGCCACGTTATAAACACGACCAAAAAGACCCTCAGTCACTAGTTTATGTGTCTTAGAATTATCAAGTGTTCCTGTTGTGCCTACTCTATAAGGACAGGCCCTGAGATGCTCCATAATCCCCGTTAAGGACTTTGCTTTGTATAAATGGGCTTCATCCCCTAATACTACATTATATTGGGAAAAGTACTCTCCTGGCTGATTGTAGAGGCTCTGCCACGTCGATATTACGACTCTCTTGTTTGTGTTCTTATCCGCTCCTTGGAATATCTTATAACAGTACTTTTTCACAGACCAATCGCTCTTGGACGAATAATCAGCAAAATCACTGAACATTTGGCTTACTAGATTGGTTGTTGGGACTATTATTAGAATTTTAGAATTATTTGGTAGAATGCTCAGATAGTACCTCACCAGAGCATATATGATAAGACTTTTACCAGACCCAGTAGCGGATAAAAGAAGACACCTTTCATGATTTATGGCGTGGTTGATTGCATCAATCTGATGATCATGCGGTTTAATATAATTACCATCTACAGTGGGTTTTAATATATTCTCTACAAATTCTTTTGTTTTTTCTAGTGTTAGTTTTTCTTGTATTTTAAAGTCGGATTTTACTGTGTAATTTCGGTCTCTTGCAAAGTCTAATAGGTAGGATATCAATCCAACATATAAGGATTTTTTGTGCAGATTGAATAATCTAATCTGGCCGTCCCACATTTTATTTCTGAATGCTGGGTGGTATTTGTGATTGGGAACCTTAAAGGTAAAAAATTGACTTAGTTCTTTTGCTATATCCTTTTCACAGAATATCTTCAAATAAACACTGTCAATTGTTTTTATTTCAATATCTGTCATTTATACACCTTGAGTAAATTTAATCCAATCTATGGCAGATCTGATATACCATTGGCGATTGTTTATTATCTTTAAAATGCTTTCTACGTACTTAACTTTTTCTTTTTGAAAAACAACTTTATGGTACAATTCAATATAGTCGTCATCAGATTCGATGAATTTATCAATATCAGTTTTTAGAACAGTCAATTGAAAAGGAGTCCACCCCAGATTATCAAGTTCTTCTTGGGATATTTTCCCTGTATAATATAACCACTTCTTCTTCTTTAGGACATTAAAATCCGATTGAAGTTTTTCTAATATCATTTTTTCGTCGAGGTAAATTATAAGATATTTATTGTGTAATTGTGGGGTTTTTAGGGATTCTGAATCGAGTTCAGATTCATCTATTTTTAAATCTTCAGTGACGATATTTTTAATATCTTTCAAGTTCATAGCGACATCCTTATTTTTATAATACCACGAAAAATAAGATTTTCAATTATAATGTTTTTACCGTATAGTAATTAAATGCGAACGAAGCAGTCGAAATGATTGCTATAGTGTCTGGAAGTGTTGAGTTAAATTCAATACCGCTTAAAGCAACAGGGAATGCATCATAGAATGTTATTTCTAAATTTGGTTTATATGAACTGCTCATTACAGTCAAGACGGCATTTGAGAATTTATCGTTATGAGGAATAGTATCCGATATATCATTCAGAATGCCAATAGATTGAATCCATTCGTAAACTTCAATCCAATTTTTCATATTTTCATCAACCATAAACGATACGTTTAAATTGTCGTAGTTATATTGCCCCGCTGGGGTCTTATGGGGAAGGCCAGCAGTTGTTGGAAATCTTGCAACATCAAATGCGATTCCTGGTAAATTTACTTGTTGACAAAAGTATGTTACTGTGGGCAATCGAGTAAATTCAAATTTAAAATAATTATTGGCCAGATAGTTATTATTATCTGGTTGGCGTGGATTTTTTACATAATCTAAATCAGGAACACCAGCAGTATATCCATAATTAGGCATTTATACATTCTCCTTTATATTATTTATGCAAAAGAAAAAGGGGAGTCCCGAAGGACTCCCCTTTATTTCTTAGATCATTCTAGAACAATCAAGTGTTCCAGAAGCCACCAGTGTGACCATGTAGACCAGCAACTGTGAAGAGTCGGTAGTAAACATTGTCAGCGTTACCAAGACCATCTCCAGAGATTGGAGTTGAACCCTTGGAGAATGGGTTGGCGACCATTCCATATCGAGTCTTAAACCCGATCTTTGGCTGGAATGTAGTTTCACCAACTGCACGCACCATCTGGAGCGGAACATATGGGCAGTAGAATATACCTGCATCGTATGGCGAAGAGCCACGATATCCGACACAGACAAAATCAGCACCCGATGGGACATAAGGATCAACATAGACCCGAGTCTTACCGTTCAGAACACCGACGAAGGTGTTACCGGTATCATCAACGTCCAGGTTAACGTTAAGTGCTGGAGAGATGTTAAGGAAACCACCCATTGCTAGAGCAGAAGCAACATCCGAAGAACAGATAACAAAGTTACCCTTACCTCTACGAGTTTTCTTGGCGATTACGTTGCATTCACGTTCGATTTGGAACATGAGACCACGGAAACGTTCTGCGGACCAACGACCATCCGAATCAAGCAGAAGATCATACGTACCACCACCAGTGACGAGATCACTGTGCTGGGCACCCGATTCTGCACTTGTGTAGATGGTTCGAAGGAGTTCACGGTTAATTTCAGCGAGAATTTCGGTGCTAAGAATATTAGCAAGTTCAGTCTCGGCGTCAAGACCATGAACAGCCTTGAGATCCTGTGCGAGTTCAGTGGTATATTCAGCCTTAAGAGCACGGGTTCTAGCCTGTACGGCTACGCGCTCGATGCTAAATGCCATTTCCTTGAACGGTGTACCGCTATCAACACCAAGACCTTCACCGGTTGCTGTGAGCATTGCACGGAAACCAGTAAGTGCTGGAGAATCCGTTGGATCGATGCCCTGTGATTCAGCAGTTGCAGCGCCTTCTGATGTGTTGCCTGCACCAGAGAACTTAGCAAATGCTTCCTGATAAAGAGCCTCTTTACCAGTCTGACCATCATATCTTGCACGCATGGCGAAGATAAGACCAGTTGGTGCGCTCATAGGCTGAACACCGGCAATGTCGTATGCCATAAGATTTGGCATAGAACGACGAACAAGACTAATCAATACTGGATCATAACCAGCAAGGTTGCCTGCACTGCCGACTTGGGGGTCACTGAAGTTACCACCCATGACGTTGGTTGAAGCGGCTGTTTCATGAAGAGCCTGCTCACGAAGAGCCTGCTCTTGATTTTCAAGAATAGCAGCAGTTACTTTCTTACGATAATTATCTTCGATTGATGGTAGTTCGTTGTGGTCAAGAACGGGTGTCCACTTTTCTACCAAAGCATCGAAGGGGGTTGTATCTGAAAAACTCATATTTTTCTCCTTATGATACCTTGTTGGCTTTTGAAATACGACTTAGTGTACTGACATAACCATCCATCTTAAACGATGGTTTAGTTGATTCAGTTATGATTGTTGGATCTGTACTTTCTTCGGTAAGTTCTTGAATGCTAGTAACTTCAGTAGAAGCATTACTATCAAAGTAACTTTCTCGAATTGTGATTAATTTGCTTTTAAATTCTTCAGCATCAATTCCTTCTGAAATGCTTTCAGTGAGAGATGCAAGACGTTCTACTTCAGTAGATGCTAAACCATCTGAAACTTCAGCAAACACTTCCATTTTCTTAAGGGTACTCATTTCATTAACGAGTTCCTTATTGTTATGAACAAGATTATTTAGTTCCTTTTCGAGAAGTTCATTCTGCTCAAAAAGACCATCAAGCAGTTCATATTTTTCAGCAGGAACGTCAATATAACTTTCTTCAAAAAGATTCTTTAAATTATTGATAAAGTTTTCAGTGACATCAGAACGAATCCCACGCTCAATTATTAATTCATTTTCCTTGAGCCATTGCTCAACGACGTAATTGAGGTAATCATCTAATTTTTCAGAGAGATCGTTTAGAATTGCTTCTGTTCCCTCTTGAAGTTTTGTTTCATATTTTTCATTTAGCGAAGTTTCAATAGCAGAAACTCTTTCAGAAACAACTGTTTCGAAGATAGTCTCAGCCTTTTCTTTAAATTCTTCACTGAGTTCTTCTCCACTAAAGAGAACTTCTAATTTATGTTCATTTCGAGTTTCTTCTTCATCAGGATCACCCTCTTCTTCTGAGGAAACAACAGAACCCTTGGGTTCAATTGATTTGCGATTTCGTACAACATCAGCATTTTCAGGATCTGGAAGCATTGGGCCTTTTCCTTCGGCATCGAAGGACGATTTGCCATCGGCATCCATTTCAACTTGTGCATCTCGACCACCTTCATTCATCTTAGAATATTTGGTAGTAATATAATCGGCAATTGATTTGACATTGCTGTTTTCTTCTTGATTCTTCTCTGACATACGGAAAAACTCCTTTAATTCATTTTATGTATAAAAATTAAACTTTTGATAAAAAGTCCTTGAACAAATTTAATGTTTTTTCTTCTAGCCTTTTTCTGCTAGTATTCTTAATTTGAGCATGATATTCTGCTATTGATTTTTCTTTTAAAATACCATTATCCCAAATCCATTCTTTTCCCTCCATGATGCCCTCAACGAAGGCCCCTGGAGCAGATGGATCTGCCACAATATCAATCGCAGAAAGCATGAAATCCTTTTGGACTTCGTTGATTCCCTCATTGTTCATTTTCAATGAACCCATGCCCCTAGAAGATACACCAAGTTTGGCACCCTCATTCATGAGGTTTTGAACAATCAACCCCATGGGAGTGTTCATAATCTTGGCTTTTCCGACGACATCGTTTCCAGAGCCGTTAAGTTCTTTAATCATATGTGAAACGCGGTCAAGATTAACTGTTGGGCCTTGCGGGTGGTTTAGTTCCCCAAGTGCTCTGCTTGTACATACATACTCTGAATTATATCTTTTGACTTCTTTCATCAAAATAGAACCAGGATAAACCCTCCCGTTTCTATTTTTTTGCTCTGCTTGCATAAAAATCCCATTGATAAAATAATTCTTTTCACCATTTTCTGCCTTTTCAGTCAGAAATTCAACATCCTCAGTCATTTCGGTAATTAGTTTCATTGGGAGACTCTCTTACTGTGAGTTCTTCTTTCCCTTTTCTTCATTTTTCGTTCTTTTTCGAAGTAGAATTTTTCTTTAACTTTTCGCTTCATTTCATCCGTAAGTTTCATATACTCATCTTTAGTCATACCAAAAATGGTTTCTCTTTCACTATAATCCCGCTTTGCTTCATCTATTGGGTTGCTATTTTTCTCGAACATAGTAGGAATATATTCTTTTTCTTTTTGTTCTAATATGTCAGACATTTTAGAATATAAAATATCCGTTATTGTTTGTTTAGCACCAATGATATTATCATCTAATACATTTTCAATTAGGTTTTTGGTTGATGGCATATCAGATTCCCCTTGAGTATTCTTTTGCAAAATTCGAAATTCTATCAAATGAATATTTTGATTCAAATATCATGTTCCTCAAAACTGTTTGATTTTCGAAATTTAGGCTATCGTGAAGATTTGTGATGTTGTTGACAATCCCTGGGGTCAATTTAACTCTAGAATCGTCTCCAATAGAAACTATAATATCGTTCCCCTCAGACAACACAGAATTGATAATTGATACAAAAGAATTGTTCTCTTCTGTGAATGTAGCATTCATTTGTTTTGCTAGTTCATATAGACTTTCTTCCATATCTGCATCTGCGATATCACCGACATGAACACTCGAACCTTGAACATTCATATCTTTTTTGGTGATGCCCGTGTTAAGAGCAGATTCGAAGAATTTTTGAGCATCATCTTCATCATTAAACTTATAAACACCGGTATTAATACCAGTTCGTCCATAATCTTCATCAATTTTATCTTCAAAGAAGAGATTCTTTGCTACTGTTTTTGATACATTATTCAGATAAAAAGAAGCCTTTTCTTTTAAAGCAATATCAAATGTTTCTGCAAAACTATCCATCTCGTCATGGGCTAGTGCTTCTAGCATGGTATGTGTTGATTTATTCATTTAGAATTCTTCCTCCGGTTCTGAAATGATCCCAAGATCTCTTTCCTTTTGGATTTGTTTATCCATTTCCTCTATCTCATCTGGATCCTGTTGTAAAACATTTTTTCGGACCCAATCAACAGAGTAGTACTTACCTATATATTCATTTACAATATTTAACATATCTAAACGTTCTCTTACGAGTTCGTTTTCTTTCATTTCCGAGAAATAATTGTCTTTATTCCAGGTAAATGATATATCTTGTTTAACAGTAATCCAATCGTTTTCTGTGAGAATGCCCTTAGAAAGGAGTTGAATTCTTAAAATGTCAATGAAAAAGGTAGAAAATCTTTTTTGTAGTTTATCGATAAACTTATAGAATTTAACTTCATCTCGGGTAATTTCAGCAGATCTTCCCATATTAAAACCATTTTCAGACTCTAAACGAGATATCGGGACGTTTAGGGATTTATATAATTTTCTGAGAAGATAATCCACATCCTCCATTTCACCGAGATTTTCGCCACCGGGCAGGGTTTGAATTTCAGTTCCTCTGCCACCCTCTCTTCGTGGAAGCCAATAATCTTCAAGCATATGGAGATGGTTTCGGTCATCTCGAACTTCACCTGTAGCAGAATCATATATCAATTTATTTCGATATTTATTCATGATACTTTTAAGATATTGTTCTGCTTTATGCTTCGGAAGATTTCCAACATCAATATAAAAAATTCGTCTATCGGGTGCTCTGGATATTCTATAAATCACAACAGCATCTTCAATTTGACGAAGCATATTTAATGGTCGCAGTGCTTTTTGGAGATATCCGACCACCTTTTTTGATGCAGAATCCACAACACCAGAATGGGTATATAAGATAGAATCTGTATGAATTTTAATTCCTGAACTGGTAGTTTGATAAATGGAATCCTTGTCGGTGTTTGTATAGATAAAAAATTCTTCAACATTATTTACCAACGGAACATTATTTTTAGCACCAGCGGCCTGTTTGGTTTCCACTTTTCTAATTTTCTTAATTTTGGTCGGATCGATGGGTCTTAATTCTAATATCCCCCTTAGAGGATTATTATCATCTATTATTATATGAAAATATAATTTACTATCGATATACCATCGTCTAAAAAGTTCATGGCCTTTATTTTTAAAGTTTAGAATACGAAGGATATTTTCAAATTCGTTTGTTATTTTTGATTTGATATTATCAGAAAGTTTAATATGATTGAGATTAATATCAACAATATCTTTACTTTCATCTGAAACTAATGCTTCATTTATAATATCTTCAATGGCACTATCACATTCTGGATATAGTGCCAGAGATCTATATCTGTTTATTAATTGATTTTCGTCTTTTATAGAACCAGCAAAATCAACATATGTTCCAAAAAATCCACCAGCGTCTATGGTGAATGCACCATCATAACTGTCAGGTGCAACAAAAGATTTCGGATCCGAAGCCTCTTGTTCCTTTTTACGACCAAAATTAAACCCAAATAATTCTATCGGCATATATCAAAAACTCCATAATTTTAACTACCACTATATGTATATCAGGGCCTGGGACCACTCGGTGCATCTGTTGTCCAGAAATCGTATGCCATACGAACATTCCATTGAACTAAAGTATTTGGGATGTCATGATTAAATTCAATTCCTGAAATTTCTACGGGCCAACAATTATGCAAAGTTATTTTCCGGTTTTTCAGGGCTTTATCCGCACCAGATTCTAATTGATAAATGCTCCAATCGGCATAATAATTTTGATTGTTGAGGGTGTTCTCGGCATGTTTGTTAATTAAGTGGGACCATTCGACGAATTTATTTCTTAGGTCGGAACCCTCTGCACCATTTCCTGGATCGTCAATAATAACAATGTCCCATTCTATGAAGAGTCTATCTCCAGGAACTTTCAATATTCTACCCCTATATGGGACAGGAATAATTCCAATTGTTGATGGAGGCATAGTTGATGCTTTAATCAGAAAAGTATTGCTATTGTCGATATCCTGAGGCGTTGATGTGGGAATTTTACCACTTACTTCAAAACGGTTTGGTCTGGATCCGCCTTTAAAATTACTTCTAAAAGTGCTTATATTTGAACTAGCAACCATGTTTCTCTCCTTTTAAAGTCAACTATTTAAATCGACTGCTGTATTCACGTTTGTGAATGTTATTTTAATAAAGTTAATTGATTTAGACGGTTTAATAAACACATCAGCAACAAATTGATTGGAATCAATTATATCCGAAGTGTTGTTACTTTCATCACAAACAACTTTATAATCATAGATTCCCCTTCGGGCCTTGATTCTATTCAGCAACGGAGATACCGTATTAACAAACGATGATCTGGTTCCTTCATCATTCATTTCGAACAGAAGAGATCGAGCAGCAGATCCAACAATTTTCTTTAGGTATATGAACAGTCTAGAAACGTTAATTCTTGATAAAGATGACGTAGAACCTGCTAGAGTTTTATCTCCAAAGAGAACAGTACCTTCACCCGGATAAACCACCACAGGATTAATGTCTGCATCGAAAAGAGTATCTTGTTCGGCATCAGTTGGATTATAGACTAGTCTGATTGTATTTAAGATATCACCACGTTTGAATCCTGCTGGAGACATCCAAGGATCAGCAAGTCTATCTGTTCTTGCTAAACATCCACCGACATCCGGAGCACAGTTCATTTCTAAAATATCAGATTCTGGATTTTTGCTTATGCCTAAAAATCTCTTTGCTCCAAAAATTGCAATTCCATATTCGTTATTAGGAATCTCGGAATCAGCGGCTGGCTCCGCAGGAACGCTATCGTTCGCAGCGGTCCCTGTTTCATATGGGAACACACCGACACAATCTTCTCGCAAATTTACTACCGCAGAAGCATTTGTTATATCTGTTGTATTTGTATAATATTTCGTACCAATACTAGCCCCACCCATAGTCAATCCTATTGATTGACTAGACATACAAACCACACCATCAAGCCCGACTTGTTTATTGGAAAGGGAATCTGTCGAAGAAACTGTATTTTCTTCATCACCTGTAGATCCAACAATAGCAACACCACCATATTGGAGGTAATTATGAACGGTCCACCATTCGCCTTCCCACGATCCTGTTGGTCCCTGGGGCCATCGTTCCATTCCAGTTCCCCCGGTGGCGTTACCTCCCGGAACATTACTATGATGCCATACTCCATCAGCAGTCATACCACTGGCAATTGGGTCTTGTGATGACAACTTTCCAAACCAATCACGAAGGTTGGATATTGTCATAATTCCGTTACTTCTTTCTGATGTCAGACCAAGATTTGAGATGAGGCCATTTTCACTAATAAATCCGGCTCGGAAAGCACCCCCCGACTCGGTGCCGGGAATTACAAAACTTTGGTCGTTGATTATGACTGTAACATTTGGTCTTGCCATTCAGATCTCTCCTAAATATAGTCACTATTATTTAGACAAAATGATATTTAGGGGACTTGAAACCACCTATCTTCCCCGTCCCATTCGCCGTCGTCTTTTTCGTTTCCTAATTCAATAAATCCAAATGGAGCCATTTCTTCGTTCGTTCTTTCCAGTTCTTCCTCGTAAATACCAGTTCGAACGTCTCCGTCTATCAATTCTTTAAAATAATCTTGTCTTGTCATCCAACTATAGATGACTAAACACATTACTAAATCGTCTGTGTGTCCATCATCTGCTTCAAATGATTGTTTTTTTGCAACAAATGTGGTCAATTCGTTGATTATTTCAATATCTTCAATTATTAATTTATCCTCTTCTATGAGACTTTTTAAAACAGAACATCCAATCTTTTTAACCGGGACACTTGTCGTGACTCCCATTTTCATATTGGTTCCTGATTTACCAAAACCAGAAGATATGGTTTGACCCTTTGCTCCTTTTGATGAACACTTGAGAATATTTTCATATTCTAGATCATAGTGAACAATATCTGCTACTTGACCGCCAATATCATTCACTTCAACCAACACGTAGGCATCGTTATATTGTTTTGCCACAGCGACAATGGCCGTAGGAAACACCATCGGGGAAACAATATTATTTCGGTATCGTGCTACTACTTTATGGGGCATTTCTGTAGCATCAATTACACAAAATGCACTATAATCATTCCCCTGGCCCCTAGAGGTATCTGCTGTTAGGAAGTATGTTCTGTCTTCTCTGGCTTTTTTATATATCCACAGACCATCATTATTCTTAATTAAAGGTTCGGAATATGTCAAATCTCTGAGTTTTTCGGATTCTATTAAAGTATTTTGGCTGCCAATAAATTGACATTCAAATTCAATTTTAAATTGATGCTCACTAGTGTTGGCAATTGTTTTCTTTTTCCAGGCTTCGTCTCTAAGAGGCCCGCCAGGATATTGCGGAACTTCGTTCCAATTTACTTCAATTGCCTTATATTCATTCTTTCCGGGCTCTCCCTCTTTTTTGGTGGCACCCTTCCAGAAGTAATAATACATATTTAGACCGTTTGGGGTGGACACCATGAATACTTTAGTTGTTTGACCGGCACTGATAGTCGGATATACCGAACTAAAGAATTCTTCCGCGACGTTGTTTGGAACGTGTCCGAATTCATCAAGCATTACGAGATTATAAGAACCACCACGAATTGCACTAGATGATGTCGAAGAAGCAATAATTTTAGAACCATTTTCAAGTTGAAGGGAGTTTTTATTCCATTCAATTATTCCTTGTTGCAACCACACTGGAATATATTCATATGTAAGTTTAAGCCTGCTTAAAATTTCTTTTGCTGTTGCTTGTTTATTTGCAAGAACAGCAACAGACATATTTTGATTGAATAGAATATAATGTAAAATGTACGAAATGAAAGTCAAACTCTTACCACTCTGCCTGGGAAGTTTTGCAATAACAAACCTGTTACCGTGAGCAATATCTACAATTTCTTTTTGATAATCATATAAATTGAATGGAATTAGACCTTCGTCCAATGACACTACCTTGATGTATTTTTCAATAAAATATTCAGGATCTTGTGAACATTTAACGTATTCTTCGACCTGTTCTTTCGTGAAGTCTATTTTCACACCGGCTTCTTTGAGGTTAACATTCCCCAAGTAGCCACCCTTTTTACTAACCATTATTATTGTCCGTTAAAGCCTTGGTTCTGCTTCGTGCCTGATTGATTAGGTCTTGAAGATCACTTGTTGAACCAACATAAATTGAATTGTTGTTTGTTTGGTTGATATTAATCTCTTCTTTATTAATTTCTTTCATTTGTTTATGAATAGAAATTAAGTCCTGATTAATCTCGGCAACATTTTTTATCATTTGAGATGCTACTTCATATGCTCTGGGAGAATCTCCCTCATATGCAACTTTAAGGATGCCTTCAATGGCATCTTTACCGGTATCAATCAACTCTCTCATATTATCTCTTGCAAGATCATAATCGGCGTTTAATTGTTTCTTCTTTAGATCATCTGTTACCTCTGGTGGTGTTTTGATTACCCGTACGGGTTTTATTTCCTTACCTTCAAATTCCACATCGAGAGCATCCGATAATTTTTCATTAACAGATTTCTTTTCACTCATAGAATACATCGCTCCTTTCACCAGCCGTAGACCCGGTTGCTCTCACTCTAACATCATGTGCATCATTTATACTTGGCCATGCATCTCCTGTCACACCAAATATATCAACATAAGAATCTAGAATAACCTTAGTGGTTCTTTCGGGACCATAAACATATGTTTTTGCTGTAAATTCAAAACTACTTATAATACTTCTTCTAAAATCAAAATTACCTTCATAGTCCTCGACTGTTGAAACTGAATTTAAAATAATAGGTATATCAACTTTTTTGTTTACTTCATTTACGTTTAAAGACACGATAAATTCTGGACTAAAATATGGTGTAATTTGTTCAATTATTTGTAAATTATCATCCATAGTTCGGGTGAATGCATATAGTCCAAATGTAATTGTGTATGGAACTTCTCTATAATTGAAAGTTGTTTGGGGACTGCTCAAGGCTGTTTTTGTTTTTCCCAGTTTGTTGATTTTTCTCATAGGATCATAGGAGAAATTTAAAAGATCAAAACCCAATCGAGGAAGTGATATGTGAACTTTCGTATTATCTGAAATGGAACTAGATTCTTGAATTCTTCTAATGAATTTTTCTTTTGGTCCATATGATATCGGAACTCTAATAGTTTCTTTTGTTGTACCATCAGAATTTTTATGAACGAGATTAATATCATTGAATAGAGAACCAAACCCAATGACGAGTTTTCGAATTGCTTCATTATAGAATTGAGTAAACATCAGTAGCCCTCTTTATATCCTTGTTAAAGTGTTGTTTCTAGTACCCGCCCTCTGAAAAAGGATCAACGTCAGTAAAATCAAAGATGTCTTCCATATCTCTAATTAACTCTATATTGTCATTATCACCAGCCGGTGCATTATCCTGTGGTTCTTGTGGAACAATAATAGTTGTGGTAGTCTTAGAAGATACTTCATATTCTGCATTAGACACAGCACCTTTAATAGTTTCATCGGTGTCAGTAGAGAACGAACCAGACACATTAGTGATTGTTAGTTTAGTTGTGTCTCCATCCCATTTGGTAGCAGTTGCCGTGGAAGTAGCATTCTCCAACAGCGCCGAACCACCAGTAACACCAATAACCTGATATACAGTTTCACCCTCAAAGAAATTCACATAGGTGCTAGAACTAATCCTATCCCCCAGAGTGAGTTCAATAGCAAATTTCTTTCTCTCTTCCTCTACGGTATCAATATCACTGATTCCGGTGTCAATCTCCTCCATATTATAAGTGAAGGTTTCACACGTTAGTTTGTAGGTGAATAGTTTTCCTAATTGATAGAATGGATTTTCGTGTTCAACGAAGTTGATTTCAAAAAGTGTTTTGCTCAAAGGAAAGTAAATTAAATCTCCTTCTCTTGGCCGGGTGATATTTTCATATGCACCGACTGCATTTTCAAAACGTTTTCTGGATACCTGTAAAATTATAGAGTCTTTTATTTCTAGACCAAACTTTGCGATTAAATCACCTCGTCCGGAAAATCCGTCTATCGATTCAATATACATTTCAATTTCGTAACCATCATCGAACTTTGAAATATCATCCTCACCGAATAGGGTATCCTCATTCACAAGAGTTCGGGGAATATAGATCATATCCTTCCCCATCATCTTTATGATTTCGATAGTTATATCTTCGGTGACGTTTTGTTCACCAGAATATTCTTTAAAATATGGGTTGCGAGCCATTTATGATGTTCTCCGCTTATCCAGTCATAAAATCAATGGGAAGTTCAACTTCAGATTTCATTTCTTCTCTAATTCTCAATACTTCTTCTTCTCCCTGTGCTATTAATTGATCTCCATTAAATGAAACACCACCAGGCAATTGAACTCCTTGGAATTTTGAAAGGTTTTGGCCCCATTGTCGTTTTACCAATGCCGTGAAGTATCTTTTTAAGTGACGGTCGTTCCATATTTCTGGGAACGTGTTAGGATCTAATTTAACGTATGCATCTATTATTAAACTTTCCCCGGCATTTAGTTCCTGTCCCCAATTCATGTCTATGTGTAATTTATTAGTAACCTTACTGAACCTGATATTCTTTTCGGGCTGAAAGAAATCGGTCAGCAGGCTAATGTATCTTTTTGTCGAATCGTAACTTGCAAGCCCCATTGAACTATTACCACCCAATCCTCTGTTAATTCCAAAATAATCCATAAGAGCCATTTGATATCTTACGTCAAACATGTTAATATTTGCAAAATCACCAAATTGAAATATCTTTGTTACAGTCACAATATCTTGTCCGGTTGGACCATCTCCACTAAAACCGTTCACTGGCCCGAGATTATTTGTGTCAATGTAGTTGTTTGCTACATCGTCTGCTGTGACGTTATATGTGAAATATGCCTTTTCCACGCCATCGAAATGTCTTTCAACGAAATAATCCAAGGCATCGTCTAATCGATCCTCGGCTTGTTCGTAATCAACATTAATTTCAACAACTGGATAACCTAGAGTTCTAAAAGCATATTCTATAAGTGTTTCTCTTGAAGTTGGTCTTGCCATATAAAATCTCCTATTATATGTATAAAACAACAAGCACCCCTACAGAGGTGCTTGTTGCTTCGTGATAATAAAATATTTTTCTTTATTCTTCTTAATTTTGCTCTATATTTTACTTATTTTCCTCTTTTTTCTTCTTTTTCATTTCTTCTATTTTTCTTTTTTGGGCTTCTGCCATTCTTTTTTGTGATTCTTCCATTGCTTTTTTCTGTTCTTCTGTCATTTCGGGTAGAGTTACTGGAGTTCTTTCCATTTCTTTGTAGGAAATATTTTCGATGTAATGTTTTCTTGTTTCAGGCTCTTCTGCTTCTTCTGGGGTACTTGGTCTGTAGTTAGTAAATCCAGGCATTTGAAGAGGACACGTTACTTTTGGATAATCTAATTTACTATATTCATTAGAATCTGCAATCAACCAAGTTCCTTTTCGGTCTCCACATCCACACGCACCACAATATTTCTTTCCTTCTCCACCCTCAACTTCACTCGGCAATAAGTGTTCACATGGGGGAAGTTCACCGTTCATGTGTTCATTTCCTATACAACTCAAAACTCTTAATTGTTTGGTTGCTCTGTTGATCTTTTTATTGCCAAGTCCTCGGGAGGTGAGAGAGGTGGCAAAATTCTGGACCATACTCATTTTCTTTTTAAAGAATCCCCCTTGATCCGGAAGATCTTGTTCTTTAAATTTCTTTTTATTTTTACCACAGTTGCACCCCCTTTCTTTGGACGCTTCGCCTGGAAGTGGGGTTTGATTCATACTTTCTTCCATATTAATAAAACTCTCCTTTAGAATTTATAAAATGATACATTAAATAATACAATTGTCAAGGACAAATTTAACACTCATTATATTTTTTACAGGGGCTATTTGGAGAATTTGAATTACAATCGAACCACATGCATCTATGTAATTCAGTAACAAAAAGTTTCTTTCTAGAAGTATTTTGATTATTGGATGTTTTTTTGTTTTTTACTATGGAATTCCATGTTTGTTTTTGTGATGTGTCTAAATTAGAAATATAAAACTCAGATGGGAATTTATTCGATATGTCGATAAGCCTGTCAAAACAAAAACTGTCATGTGTACAATTTAAAACTTTAACATTATTTTCATTTTCCCATCTACATTTTGGTGTAGAAATACAGAACCCCTTAGGATAAGAATAACAATTATCACAGCACGGTGTTGTTTTATCGCACGATTTATAAAAATAATTCTTTCCAAACTCACCAAAATCTGATAATTCTTGTCTGGTTGCAGAAACATGAGTTCCATACCCAGAAGAATTTAAACCATCTGAATTTATAAATTCATTATTTTCAGAATAATCATCAATAAAATTTTGGGGATTAAATTCATTATCAGATGCAATAATATATAAATTCGTAGATTCTATTTCTACACCAAGAGGATTTTTCTGTGGTGTAGAAATCCCACCCTGTATTCCACACTGTTCGCACGACAATTGTGCATTATTAGAATCAGAAATTTCAATTGTTATTATGTTTTCTTCTTTAGCGGTTGAGTTTATGTTTGGTAGCCATTTTTTCTTATGAACACATGCGATGGCTTTAATGTTTTCTATGGTATTTAATAGAATATAATGATTTTCTAATATTTCATCTTGTACGTATATAATATCTCTACCGCCAGATTTGTCCCGACACTCTCTGTTGTCCATGACTGACATACTCGGAGACACATTAAATGTATTATATGTGTCGTGTTTTTTGAGAGTATATCGACAGCATGTTGATTCTTTTAATCTTCTATTTTTAAGATCAAAATATCTTTTTTGGTTCTTCTTTAATTTGTCGATTATTTTTTTGTTTTTCATTATTAGCAATCCGGTGTGCCTTGTGTACATGGAATATTAGCGTCATCGCATGATTTGAATAGGTGCATTGATGCATGTTCATCAAATAAATCGTAGCAGTATTTTACTATAGACTCCCCGGACAGCATCACACAATATCCCTTGCCGCAACATGCTCCCCACAATTGACCATTTTTGCATTCATCATCTTCATCTGTACATTCATCACAATTATAGCAATAATTTTCATTATTATCACATTGAGATGCAAAAGGAACACCCCCAGCATCATAACAATTTTGAGGTGTATCATAATACATGCAAGTATAATTTAAACAACAATTTGCATCAT
>Ga0208299_1000300_pt1 | contig 47540 bp, 39 predicted proteins | sample 15_taG_FD_184089 | JGI IMG/M metagenome (GOLD analysis project Ga0208299, IMG submission 184089) | Marine viral communities from the Subarctic Pacific Ocean - 15_ETSP_OMZ_AT15312 metaG (SPAdes) (version 2) | ecosystem: Environmental > Aquatic > Marine > Oceanic | place: Pacific Ocean | collected... | reverse complement strand
GCCATTGGCATTTGGGAACTCTAAAGGCACATTATAGAATTTGGTGAGTGATTTTATAAGTTGTTTAAGTGCCTCGACTTGCACATCGTAGAAACCGAGGTGTTCTGGAAAGGTTTTTCCATGGAGCTGAGATGCAGGAGCAAGAGGTCTTCTTGGGTCGTACTTCTTCGCATACTTCATATAAACAGCATTACTGATTTCAATACCGATGCTCTTTGAATTTACCCCGCGAGCATGCCAACCAACATGGTTTGTGTCCATTAACTGATGAATGGTGCCGTCGTTGTTGATGCAGAAGTGTGCTGAGAGTCCTCGTTGACCGAGAACCTTTGCACACTGCTCTGAACTGAGGCAACCATCCCAGTGAACAACGATCTTATCGACATTTTGCTTTCGATTGCCTTTGATGAATTTGTACTGATCTGACTTGCACATCAAGGCACCTGGTTGTGTCCACAACTCCACCTTGTCCCAACTGATATCAACATCAACATCGCTGCATACAATGTTTTTTGATGGTTATGGTTTCTCTGGTTCAGGTTCTGGTGTTGGTTCTCTACTTTGAACCTCTTCTTGAAACTCTGTGCTAGATTTTAAGGTCTTTTCTTTTTTCTTTCCGTGCAACAGGGTCAATATCGCATTAATTATTTCTATTATTAACTTCATTTTTGACCACCTCCTTCTTAAACTTATTGTAATACATCAACTGTTGTGAGGCATCTTCCCACGAATCAATTGTCAAGTATGACTTGTAGATATCCGGATAAGACTTTACGAACTTTTCCATCACTTGGCGCTTCCAGGTTGCCAGGTCGTGCTCGTCTTCGTTCTTGATTCTCTTGATCGCTTCTTCACTGACACCGGATGCACGCATGGTGATGTACCCAGTTTCCAGAGAGGTAATCAAGCGACTGTACACAGTGAACATGAACATGAGAATCTCGTTCTCCACGACGAATAGAGGTCGGTTACGCATCTGGAATATAATCTGCAGTGCCTCCATTGTTCGCTGAAACAACATCCCGAAGAAGAAGCACCCCAAACCAATTAAAAATACTACTGTCGTGTTCATTCAAACTCCCTGTAAACAAAAAAACACTGCAAGTCCATTATACAACATTGCAGTGTTTTTGTAAAGTGTTTTCTGTTTGAAACTACTGGTTCAAGCGGTCCATGACACGTTGAGTGATTTCAGCAACGAGTTCGTCGAGGTTGGAAGTGCCTTCGGCCATTTCAACTTCTTCTTCTTCGTCACCCATCATTTCAGCATCGTCTGCTGCGGTTTCCATGTCGTCCATTGCTGGCTCTTCCATGTCGTCCATTGCTGGTTCTTCTTCAGCAGTGTCAGTAACATTGACATCAATGCCGGCAGCGGAAAGGGCACTGGCAAGAGCATCTAAAAGTGCACGTGCCTGGTCTGCCATGTCTTCACCTGCTGGTTCTTCCATGTCGTCTAACGCAGGTTCTTCGATAGCATCTTCTGCTTCAAGGCCCATGTCTTCGTTAGTTGCTTCAACAGTTTCTTCTGCTTCGTTCACTTCTTCAGTGGACTCGTTAGTTGCCTTGGCGGCCTCTTCAACAGTCTCTTCTGCTTCTGTGATTTCTTCAGTTTCTTCGTTGGTTGCTTCAGCAGCTTCTTCGATGGCTTCTTCGCCTTCGTTAGTTGCTTCTGCTGCTTCTTCAACAGTTTCTGTCTCTTCTGTGATTTCTTCTTCCTCGTTCACTTTTTCGTCCAAGAAGGATTCGGAAAGTGGAGCGAGGTTAGCTAATCCCATGAAACGACGAACTGTTGATTCGTTTAAAAGTTTCTTACTCATAGTACTATTCTCCTCTTGATTATTTTTAAATCGATTTTTTCAAGATATACCCTGCAGAGTGCAGAATAACTCTTGTAATTAGTGTTATAGATCCGAAAAACCCCATTTATTTGACTGAAACGGCGTTTCGCAACCTCTTCTTCATCTTGGTGACTGCCATTTTTTCAATTTGATGAACCCTCACACAAGTTATCCCCAAGCGGTCACCAACTGCCTGCAGTGTTAGGCCGCTGGGATTATTGTCTACCGCGACCATGCAGCAGTTCAAATCTTCTTCGTGGTTCATCCACATCTCACATTCTGTATTTGGGCACGAGACACCGTGTTCCTTGCATTTCGTTATGCATTCTTCCTCCTTTTGCATTTCCGGTTCTTCATAAATGCTGAATTTAAACATCTTCTTCCTCCGAATCAATAAGATCGAAGATATTTTCAATGTCTTCTGGAGATAGGGCGAATTTTCTATCTATCGCATCCGCCTCATCTCTTTGCTTCTTTATCATTCTTCTACTCCTCTTGGAGTCTACCTGCCTGTCCTCTTTGTATCTTGCGATGAAGGAGTTGATGTCCTTGTCGTCGTCGATGAAACCGTGGACAATGGCGCGGAAGAATTCGGTCTTTGTCAACTTCTCATATTCAAGTTTCATGATCATCCTGACATAGACCGAATCTTGACTGTCGATATATAAGGATGGGAACATCCTCCTGTTCAGCCAACCATATTCTTCTTCAATTATTTCTTCTTTCTTTTCGTCAGTCATGATCTATCCTAAGATGTGTGGTTTGCTCTCTGCTAAACCTGCAGATGTCTGATTGACGAAGGTTGCAGTCAAGCGGAGTTGATTGAGGTTCTGGCAACCACTGTAGGACAAACCACTTCGTAGACCGCCTGCGATGTCTTCCATGACATCAACAACACTACCCTTGTAAGGCACAGTCGTTGACACACCCTCGACGACAGAAATCTTGTTCCTCCAAGAATTTTGAGCATCGCTTGATGCCATTCCGCGATAAACTTTTCGTTTGAAACCAGTCCTCTCGTCGGTGATGACTGACCCTGGAGATTCATCTGTTCCTGCCAGAAGAGAACCGACCATTACCAAGTCTGCTCCGGCAGCGATTGCCTTAACAATATCACCACTGCCCCGGATGCCTCCGTCTGCAATGAGCATTGCAGATGCAGCGGATTTAGCACACTGCATAATGGAATCCAGCACAGGTAGGCCGTGTCCAGTTCTCGTCCTTGTACTGCATGCTGCTCCGCCGCCGACACCAACCCGAATGCTATCTGCACCCCAATTAGACAGATCTTCGTATGCCTCTGAAGTTGCAACATTGCCTGCCATAATGTGAATGTCGCCGCTAAAGCGGCCTCTCATGACACCAATCGCTCTTTTGACCAGCTGGTGGTGACCGTGAGCAACGTCGATGCATAGCACCTCTGCTCCTGCACCAATGAGTTCGTCGGCACGTTCAAGAAAGTCACCTGTTGCACCGATGGCAGCTGCTATCGGGTGCTCTCCAAGAGAAGCGGCAACCACCTCTTCAACCATTGCCGCCTGCTCGCCGATTGGGCAGCAGCGATGTAAAACACCGAAGGTACCCATGTGACTTAGGGCAATTGCCATGTCCGTTCCAACAACAGTATCCATAGGGGCACCGATAATTGGCAGGTCCAAGGTAATCACCTTGTCGAGCTCGGTCGTGATATCCACATCGGATCTACTGGTGACATCTGAATATTTCGGTACGAGCAATACATCATCATATGACAGAACTTTTCTCATTTTGATTCCCTTTCAACTATTCGTTGTTCAAAATCTTTTACAACCTGCTGTGCACTGGACCAACAGTCCGGGCAATATAGATTGACTTTACTCTCTTCGTTTCTCACCACGACATTCCAAGACATCACTTGTTTTTTATCTTGCCTGTCAAATTCTAAACCGCAAGCAAGACACTCTTCCGGAAGCATATCAAACAGACCCAACTTTTCCTTGTAGTCCTTTTGTGTCTGTTTGTGAGTTTTTTTGTTCTTGAGTTTCCGGACCATCACATCACCGCTAACTTTGGTGGGTTTTCAACAGGGTGACCTGCACCAGTATTGAATACGAGGACTGCAGATGGAAACGGTGCGGAGTGCTTGCCGCCGCCGAACTTGAGGCGACCCTTGATGAGGCGGATCTCATCTGCCTTCATCGCATACTTGTGCCAATATTTAGTGTCGGTACGTGCAGGGATGAGCATAACGACAGTTGTGTCCTTTTTGAGACTCTCATCATATGCCTTCTCAAACCAACGACCAATTCCCCTGCCATAGGGAGGGTTGACAAACACCTTGTTGCCGCCCCAGTCTTGGGAAAGACCGTCATCTTCTGGTGTGAAATATTTTGAGCACAGGGCATTGTGACTCTTTGCACAAGGGTCTAGTGTGAATGCGAACTGCGAGTCTAGTTTACGAAAAAATTCTCGCGGTGTGGCCCACTCCATACTCTTGCTGCTGAATAATACTTTTGCATCATGCTTTTTCATTGTTTTCCTCCGTTCAATGATGTCGTCTGGCCTAGGTTCTTCTTTTTCCATGCTGCATATTTTTCTTTCAGTTTCTTGGCCTCTTTCGCATTGTCGGTGGAACCCAATGCACCATCGGCGCGATCACTGATTGTGATTGGATACCAGTTATAAAGATCCTTGCTGTGAGTTTCTAGTGCTCGGAAGTGAACAACAGGAACCATCACACCTTGTGCGATCTTGGTCTGAGGATCAATGGTTTGTGCTTCTGTTCCCACGTTGTGCAGGTTGACGAACACTTCGCCGTCGTAACCAGAGTCAACAACACATGCACCGACGAGCAGACTTCGCTTTGCAGCAACACTGCTTCGGTTCTTAATCTCAATCATGTATCCGTGTGGTACACCGAATCGGTATCCCGTCGGTAACACTGCAGACTTGCCAGGTTCAACAACAACCTCTTTCCCGTTTGCGGGGTTAAAGAACAGGTCCAAACCTGCATCCGATGGGTTTGCCCTTTCTGGTGGGTGGGTGTCTTCTCTAATTCTTGCATATTCTAAAATCATATTTTCTCCTTAATTTATATGTTCTTTTCCATCCAACTGTCTCAACTGCAGCCATTCCAACATATCAAAGGATCCGCAGTAAGTCACTATTATATCATAACTTGTTTTTGCATATTTGTCAACAAGTTCTTTAATGATACCCTCTGTTGTTGATGTGTCCCTTATTGTGCGTCGTTCCTCTATTTTTAATTTTGAGTTGTGGATGACGACAATCGTGTCGAAGTTAGCCTTGAGTTTCGTTTTCATTTTTTTGAGCAACTTTTGCTTCCTTCTTCTTTGATCTGCGGATGGCACGTTTGAATTTTAATATCATTTCCCTTTTCCAATTGACAGACATGTCCTCTTCGGAAAGTTCAACTGCATCCAGTATCATTTTAATCTCCCTGCGAGAAAGATACAACTTCTTTAAAAAAGGTGGTGGTCGATTGTCCATGTGTCACCCCAATATCCTGAAGTTGTGGTAGATGCTTCTGGAAGAGAAACCCCATTGCTCGCTATGGTCGAGTCTTGCCATATATGGTCGATTTAAATGAATGTTGTCCTTTCCTGGTTTTACACCCCAGCACTTGATACGACTGGTTACATTGTTCTCATCGATGACTTCGACGACCCAATAGGTCTTGCCCTTCTTTGTCTGACGGGCAGTGACTTTGCGAGGTATAAACCAAGCGGCACCGAGGGCAGAATCAAAGTCGGAAATCGGTGGGACACCGAGTTCTCTAAGTTCCTTGGTGATACTATCGTCAACAACCAAGTGCAGAGGGAAGACACCAGTCAGATTTGTGAGATTCTCGATCTTTTCCTCCTTCGAGAAATCGCCCTCGGGTTTGTACTTCTCAATGTTCTCTGTGAGGTCTTTTTCTTTTCTGGGGCGTTCAACGGCAACTGTTGTCCAAAAGTGTTTTGAACCAGAGAATCGGTCATCCTTTAGGCAATCTAGCGCATGCGACCGGACCAAGACATCGAGTGCCTTCTTGTTCAACTTGCTGTACACCATGTCGTCATTGAAGAGGAACTCTTCAACATTCTTGAATGGGCGGCCGGCAAAGATCTGATCGATGGCGGAGTTGCCCAAGCCTTTAACTGATGTCAAGGGTTGAATCAATGTCGTCTTGTCTTCGGAAAACTCCCACACTTTACCAGAAGTGTTAACGTTGAGCGACTGAATGTTGTATCCTAGCGACTTCGCAGTGTTGATTGCCGCCTCTTTGCGACCTTCTGGTTCTTTGTCGAGGAATGCTGCCATCCACTCTGTCTGATGGTAGTTCAACAACCAGGCACACTGATAAGACAGGGTCGCATAGGAAATCGCATGGGACGCATTGAAACCGTATCCTGAGAAGAACTCCATCTTCTTCCAAAGATCGTCAGCATCTTCAACTCGGATACCCTTGTCTTCACACCCGGCAATGAACTTCTTGCGAATTCGCTCAAGGTCCTTGGCACCCTTGCCTGTCCCCTTCTTTGTGAGAAGTTTACGAAGCATGTTGCCCTCGTCAAGAGAGACACGGCGACCCAACTTGTGAGCAAGAAGTGCCAACTGTTCCTGGAAGATGATAAACCCATAAGTATCCTCTAGACACTCTTTGACAACTGGGTGAATATATTCAATCTCTTCTGGATTATTCTTCGCCTTTACAAAGTGGTCGTGGACATTCGCAGACAGCGGGCCAGGACGATAGATAGCGGTGATTGCAGCGAGATCGACAAGACTTCGGGGTGCGACATCTTTACAGAACTTCTGTGCACCATGCTGTGTAAACTGGAACACACCTGCCCATTTGCCCTCATGGAAAACACTCTCCCATACGGACTGATCTTCGAAATCGATGACATTGGGGTCAAGATGCTTGTCGTAGTAGGACTTTACATCTTCGAAGGTTACATTGTCCATTCCATGCTTTGTCTTCAAGATGTGGCGAATGGCACCTTCAATCATTCGAAGGGATGCTAGTCCGAGGATGTCGAACTTAATAAATCCCATTGGTTCAAGGTGTCGGACATTCATGCCCTCAGACCAAGGAGTTTGACGGACACCACCGGAGGCGATGAGCGGCATGTAGCGGTCAAGGTTTTCTCCAACAAGCACCCCACCTGCATGACGAGAACACGAACGGACAGAGCCATAAAGTCTCAAGATGTGAGTCTTGATGTGTGGATACTTCGACAGAAAACCGCGAAGACTATCTGAGTACTCGATCAGTTCCTCGAAGGTTGGAGCATACACACCAGCAGTGATGTTGTTTGCTGCCTTGGCACGTGGTGTTGCCTCGGAAAGCATTCGACTGGTGACCTGGTTAACCTCAGAAAAGTCGATCTTGTAGAACTTGGAAATATCCTTGATGAGAGAGCGAAGTTGTAGTGTGTTCCAGTTTGAAATCGGAACAACAACATTATCACCCCACTCGTTAATCAACAGATCCTTGAGCTCCATCGGGTCGGCGACATCATAATCAATATCGGGATAGTCAACTGCATCTTTGCGAAGGAATCTCTCAAACTGAAGATTGTACTTGATTGGATCAATCTGAGTAATGTTGAGACAGAAGGCGACGAGGGAACCGGCGGCGGAACCTCGACCTGCACCAACAAGTTGTACCTCTTGTGCCTTGTCGGAAATTGCCTTCATGGTAAGAAAATACTTACTGAATCCGCGAGACGAGATGACATCGAACTCTCTCTCGATCCTCTTCTCATATTGCTTATCGCCTGAGAATCCTCGGAGTCTCATTCCTTCCTGTGTGTACGCCCAGAGTGCTTCGTCTGCAGTGCAATCGGCAGGGACGACGAAGTCAGGAAGTCGGACTGTGTTCTCTGGGAAGAATGCTTCTATCTTCTCTTGAGCAATCTGATGTGTTCGCTCGACACTCTCAATGAGTAGCTTCTCGTCATACTCGACCCCTCGTGGGAACAGAGGTTTGTCGTTTTCACGATAAATCCAACTTTCTGGTTTGATGTACTTGCGAATTGCTTCGACCATCTCATCACCATTTTTGGGATAGAGTTCGCAGCGAGTCGCATCGATAGAGTCGGGGAGAGTGGTTTCCTCAAGTCCCCCCTTGGACAGCCAGCCAAGTTTCTTGTAAAGTTCCCGGTCTTTCCAAGAGTCCTTGTCGGGATAATGACTGTCCGATGTGGATACGAGTTGGATGCCTAACTCGCCACACACCTTGATAACAAACTTATTGATGGCGTGCTGATCGGGAATGGCATTCCATTGCACCTCTCCATAGAAGTTGTCACCAAAGATTTCTTTAAAACGGGTTGCGGTGTGGGTCATCGCCTCGATGACTGCTTCCTCGCCCTGTTCGCGGTTTTTCCAATAATCACTGGCGAATACGCCGCCCATGCATGCACTGGAAACAATAATACCCTCCTTGTGTGCTTCGAGAGTGTCGAAGTCAAGGCGAGGGTAGCGATAAAAATTCTCCGGAGTATAAGACTTGGAGATCATCGTGAAGAGATTGGTCAGACCTTTTTGATTAGTGGCAATAAGAACAAGATGAGAACGACGAGAAAGGATATCTTTAACAACACTCTTACTGGCTTCTTCATCTTCGACTGTGGTCCCCGTAGCTTCGGCATCTTTTTTTGCCCTCTTCTTATCTAGTTCTGCGGTTGCTTTTTCTTTGTGCCATTCTTGCAAACTAGGAACAAAATATGTTTCGCAGCCATAGATTGGTTTGAAGTTCTTGCCGGCATCGTGCATCTTCTTTGCATGAAGAACTTGATATGCAAGGCCGTTCATATTGCCATGGTCTGTGAGAGCAAGGGCATCCATGCCACTTTTATATGCTGAGTCCATGTGCTCCTGTGGATACCCAAGGGCATCAAAGGGAGAGCCCGCAACACTGTGTGCGTGAAGACCAACATACTTAACTTTTGGGGACAATCTATCCATAATTCGAACCTCTTTCTTAAAATTAGCAGTCTTCATTATAACACAAAGACGGGATCATGTCAAGCACTACATTACGAAATTGGGAGAAACATTTGGTGCCTGTTTGATATCTTTGAGTTCCTGTTTGTTCCTGTGCTTTTCTTTATCAGGTTTGGGGTCTTTCGGTGTTGCCAGCACTACAAAAAACAGGAAGAATATGCTCGCCAGATGAATAAGTGGTCTAGGTTTCCCTGCCGAGGCCGGTGTATTCTCTTTTGTATTTCTCTTTTTGGAAGACTGTGATTCCATTGGCGATATTCTCGTTCCTGAGCACTGCATGCTCTGATGAAAGGTATTCCCTGTAGTTGTCCCAAGAGTCGATTGGGTAATACCAATCTAGTTCAATCTCTTTCGGTTCATCCAGTTTAACAGATTTGAATATTTCGTCAAGTGTTGTTTTGTATTTTCTTATTTCCCGACGAGCATAAACGAAGACATCGCGGTCAAAAGTGAAACCGGTGTACAATCCGTCAGCGACAGATTTCCCGTTATGGGTCAAAACATACGGACTGCTACTTCGAAAAAGGTTTCTAGATAACCTCACCTTGCTCATGTCATAAATCCCATAAGGGAATGAAACATAATATTTATCAGGGATCAACCACTTGCTCACCCTAAAAGACATGCGGAATGAATTAATCGCTCCAGTAAGAACACTCCATCCAAGACTTTCGCGTCTTTGGAAGTCTACTGGTTTTAATTTTACATAATATATTGGAATTCTTCTGATGTTGTCTTTGATTTTTGATCTGGGATTTTTTGATATGCTATCAACTTCCACTGGGTCGTATAACCAGTCTCCAAGGCGGTGCCTGATGAGTGGTGTTGTGCCTTCCTTGCAAACAACCCAAATGGTGTTCACACCGGCGCATGCACATTCATATACAGCATGTTCTATCGCAAGATAGTTCTGTGCTAGTGGGGTCAACGAGTCGTGCCATGGCATGTTGAAGTCTAAAACCTCGCCGGTCACTGGGACTATGCCTGACATATGAAAGTCTCCTACTGCGAATCTACCTCGCTTAGACTTCCTTTTCTCCTTCAACATCCTTACTTGTTCTAGCTTTTCCTCTTCCATACGGACTCCCAAATACTACTTCTAGTAATTCATTATAAGGCAATTTGTCATCTTTTTTAAGATCAATCTCGTTGACGAACCTTATAGTCTTGGTATTTGCATACTGGTTTCTGTGCAAAGGTATCTTGTCGCGTTGAGAAAATTCAACATTGAGTGACTGATAGGCAGGTTTGCCGGTTGTCTTTTGGATCCCGTTCTTGTTTCCCTTCAGACCTGCATCCGTCATCATCTGCCGGACCTTGAGCAAGGCATAAGTCTCCGAGTAATCAAGAGACTTTAGTTTTCTCTCTGTCAGGATTGACACTGCACATGCATTCTTGAATTGTTTGTGGTATCCGATCCCCGAGTAGAACACAACCTTCTTCACAAAATCTTTGCTATCTTCGTCAAGAATATAATCATATGGGTGTTTGCGACCTCGGTTGACCTTCAACCAGTCAAACACAAGATATTCTTTTTTTGCCTCAACCAGCGGCAGTGGAATGCCGCCGACTCCAAGATCATCAACCAAGTGAACCGTGTCGTACTCAATTTTAATAATACGAGAGTTGTCGGTAAAACACTTGAGTGTTTTCTCCTCCTCGTCGACACGAATAGACACCAGACCGGTTGAAATTGGAAGTTGACCAGAGAGAGACAGAAAGAAAGATAAATTTTCCCACTCAGAGCGGTGCTTATCTAGGAAAAAATGCGGTTTCTGCTTTACACCCACCACAGGGTACCCCTTGGAGTAGGCATAAGAAAGTGCCTCTAAACTGCCACCTATAACGATGTTTTTGTACTTTAACTTACATTGCCTCAATAGACGACCTGAATCTGCTAAGTGTGTCGATAGGAGGCGTGCTTACTCCAGAAATTAAAGAGGCCATCCTCAAACTCGTGTACACTATAAGATGTGACATTTGGAAAGAAACGGTCGCCAGATCGAGCACCGTGACTTGTGTATACAACTAGACAATTCGGAGGCAACAGAGAAAGGACTTCGTTGGTCTCGTCGATGGAGTATCCAACATTGTCAAAATAAACGATTGTCGCATCAGAAAGGTCAGTGTCTCTAAAGTCCTGATTTATAATCGAGGGTTGAGTAAACGGAAATTCAATGTCGGATGCAACTTCGAGTGCCTTTTCATATCTTTCCTTGCTCATTTCAATGCCTACGATCTTCTTCATTTTGGTCTTTAGTGCCATGTGCATTATGAGCTTTCCCTGGCCACAACCAAGATCATAAAAGACAGCGTTCTTGTTCAGAACCTTAGAAAACATTTCAATAAGAAGGTCAGCACTATCTCTGAGGATTTCACCATGATAAGAGTGCATTTCTTTTTCAAAGACTCCCAAGTCTATGCTTGGCACATCTTCGTGGCCGTGTGAATAGACCTTATCCAATTCCTGTTCTTTAAACTTTTTTGTAATTCTTTTTTTCTTTGTGTCTGTCATGATTCTATCCTCCATGTTAATAAATAGTAATCTTATTGATGATTGTCGCTGTCATTGTAAAGAAAGGTTTAACGAAATAAGCAGTGACAGATGTCGCCTCCATCAGCATTCGATAGACGCTGTCGGACATGCCGGGAGTATAAATGACGATAAAAAGAATGAGTGTCGGGAGTACAAAAAGAAAAGTCGGTAGAAATAAACCCATGAAAAGCTTTAAATATTTTTGCATAACAATTGGTTAGAGGTCCTAACCAGACTGGCAGTCGCCATAAAACTCCGACACTCTTTCAAGTGTCTACCTCATGTGTTTCAGAGTCTCACTTCGCAAAGCACGTAGTTTGCCTGGAGTAAGTAGTATATCTCCCCTTCAAGGGTAATCTGCCTAACCATATTCGGTTCTACGACGACGATAGACCCTTCTTGGATCTCCTCTTTTACGGAATCGTGGACACTGAGCACTTTTGCAACGACATAGTCTTTTCTCTTCTGATAGTCAGATGGAAGAAGAACAGTTGTTTCTTCCTGTTCCTCTTCCTCGATCATCTCAACGAGAATGTGCTTGTTCTTTGGTAGCACCTTCATTATAAACTACCCCCAACAGTCTCGTAGAAGTCCGTTAACTGTTCAAGGTCAACATCGTCTTTGAGCATCTTATATGCCTTAACTGCGAGTTTGATCTCTTCCTTGCTCAACCAACCGTTTTCCACATAATTGGTCTTTAGTGCCTTTTTCTGTTCATTAAAGGGCAGGATTGCCTCTTCGAGAGCTGCGATGGACTTGATGTAATCAACGATACGATCTTCTTTGCTCACTTCTTGTTCACTCTGTGTGTTATCAACTGCTAGTTTCATGTTTTCTCCTATCCGCACTTTGCGTATCCGCATTGAGTGCATGTTACACAACCATCCTGATAAATGAGTCCATCGGCACTGCAACTTGGGCAGGTTTTGTCCGATGCTCTCTCTCCATCCGGGATGTACTTTTTCAAGACACGGGACAACACCTTGTTGAAAGATGTAAAATCAGTGTCCTGATCCTTCTGCATCTGCTCGACGACAAACTTAATGTTTGCGCCATGTCGCAGAGAAAGCGAGATCATGCGAGTGAAAATCGCATTGTTGGGGTTGTCAAAAATATTGATAATATCACTGATGACCAACTGATCGTCGCCTGCCCCTAAAACCAAATCATAAACTGATCTGATTGTCTTTCTCGGGTGCTTCACTATTATACCATGAATGTATTTGTTTGGCAAGGTTATTTTTGAAGAAAGGCCTGCAAAAAGTTCATATGGTTTGCCTTCAACCAACCCAACAAGAACAACCCACTTCTCACCCTTGATTGTAGTGCGGTGGATCTCACACTCAACGTGTTCGGGACGAGGGGTAGCATCACGCTGTTCGAAAGCTTCTGGTTCTTCGGTTTTCGCCTCTGTGACGAGAACTCCAGTTCTAGAACCGTCGACATAGACGGTGATTCCTTTCAGGCCTCGTCTCCACCCCTCTTTGTACAACTCACCAACAACCTCTGGTTTTGTGCCGGCTGGTAAGTTGATGGTGGAAGAAATGGCATGGTCGATGTGACGTTGGATTGTCTCCTGTATCTCCACCCTGCGAAGCCAATCTATCTGATCTGATTCGACGAAGAAGTCTGGAATAATGTCTGTTGTTTCGCCAGTGTGGAATTCGTTCTCTTCTCTCCACTCTTGTACATTGTGGTGGAACACTTTATACTCCTGCCACTTGTCGCCAATCTCATCAACAAAGTCAACTTTCGTATTCTTGTCGTTGTGACCAATCTTGCGGCGGCGGGTATAGAAGTTTCTAAATACCGGTTCGAGTCCTGAGCTAGTTTGGCTCATGATCGAGACTGAACCTGTTGGGGCATTCGTGAGGATGGAAATGTTTCTTCTACCATGCTTCTTAATCAGATCTTTTATCTCCTGCGGGAGAGACTGAATATATGCATTATCTTTTTCAATTTCCCAATCGAAATGTGGGAACGGGCCGCGTTCGACTGCTAGGTTGCAAGACTCTCGGTAAGCCTCCACTTTCAAGGTGTTGTAAATCTTGTCGATTACCTTGATCGCCTCGTCGCTGTCGTAGCGGAGTTTTAAGCAAGCGAGTGCATCTGCAAGGCCGTGGGTTCCAAGACCAGTACGTCTGCCATTTGCGGCCGCATCACGAAGTTTCAACCACAGTGCTTTTTCATCGTCTGTATCGCAAGAATTCATGATTGATGTAACTTTCTCGATCTCCAACTCCACGAGGTCATCAGAGAGCCGCATTGCCTGCTTAACCGTGCTGGCGAAATCATCAAAGTTGAAAGCTGCAGTGTCAGTAAAGGGGTCTGATACAAAGTTCTTTAAATTTACAGAGATAAGTCGGCAACTGTCGTATGCAGACAGGGGTATCTCTGCACAAGGGTTTGTGCAAATTGTCTTGTATGCAGGATACTCATGAGCAGGGAGATTCTTTGTGATGTTGTCCCACATTAAAATACCTGGCTCTGCAGTATTTGTTGCTGATTCAACAATCTGTTCCCATACATCGAGGGCACAAACTTCTTTAGAGATCTTGGGATTCTTAGAACCGACTGGGTATGTCAAAGTGAAGGTGTCGTCGTTTTCGACTGCATTCATAAAATCATCACTGATCTTAACTGAGACATTTGCACCTGTCACCTTGGTGAGGTCATGCTTCATCTTGATGAATTGTTGAATATCTGGATGCCTGACATCCATCGAGATCATGAGTGCCCCTCGGCGGCCATTTTGGCCAACCATGCGGCAGACATAGGAATAGAAGTCAGCAAAGGACCATGCACCAGTAGTGGTTCCCGCACTGTTGCTGACAGCGGCACCTTCGGGGCGGAGTTGTGAGATGTCTAACCCCACACCGCAGCGGCGCTTAAAGAGGTTGGCAAGGTCTTTGCCTGAATCTACGATTGAAGAAATGTTGTCTTCTGGGGACTCTACTACAACACAATTGGATAATGAAACATTTACAAAATTGTTTCCAATGCCATACATCGGAGAACCCTGTGGCACAATCTTCTTGAATCCCTTGATGCTGTCAAAGATCTCCTCTTTGGACATTTTATTCCCGCCAAACTTTTCTTCAATGCGAGAGAACTCATTAGTGAGACGGATGTGCATGTCGTTCGGGTTTGTTTCTTGGAATTGACCCTCTTTGTCTCTCAGCGCATACTTGGTAATAAAGACATTTGTCGCTAGCTCATCTTTATCGAAATATTTCTTTGTTTCTCTCGTAACTGTTTCAATTTTTGGCATTTTACCCTTCTCCGTTCTTTGTTTCATTGTGATTCTGACTTCCAGTCTTTATATTTCTCCTTGATCTTCTCTTGTTGTTCCTTGACGGAAGTGACAAGAATAGATGATGGGGTGTCCCCTTGATATGGTAAGACCTGCAAGTCAATCCTACTCGTATCAATATACATTGGATAAACAAGGCCGTCACGGCCGTTTCTGTTCTTTGCTACGAACATTTTACCGGTTTTGTTTTGTTTCTGATCTGCATTGCGAGATATTGTGCAAATAAAATCTGCTACAAAACACTTGCTAAATGCCTCACTAATCGCGTCTAGGTTGATGCAATCAGCATTGTATCCGGTTCTGTTTGTCTGGGATGCTGTCCAGATGGGGCACTCATATTCCTGTGCGATGCCTCTCATCTCTTCATATATGGACTCCAACTCATTCCTCTTTTCTTTCTGTGTGGAAACCGGTCTTAAAAGGTCTCCGTAATCAACAATAATCATGTCGATAGGGGTCTCCCTCTTTCTCATCCGCTCAAGGTGATTTCTAATCGTATTGGTCGAGGCCGATTTGGTCGGATATTCTTTAACTATTAGTCCGCCAGAAATATCTTTAATCTCTTCGTAAATTTCGTCTTTCAAGCCATGCAGAGCACCAAGAGAATTCTTGGTCAGACATGCATCATATCTAGTGCCAACAACTGTATCTGCAAGTTCCAATGTGTAGTGGACCACATGTAAACCTGCTTTGATTGCTTCTGCACCCAAGTGCACCAGTGCCATTGACTTGCCGGCACCGGTTGGGGCGACAACAACTCCGAGCTCGCCTTTTCCTAAACCTCCGGAAGTCAGAGAATCGATCTCCTTCCAACCCGTGGAAACTTCACAGCGGTGCTTGATCTTGAAGCGTTCCTCGAAGTCCTTGATGTATTCATGACCAAAGTCGTTGTCCATGCCGAGGTTCATTGCTGAATCTAGTTTCTTCTTTATCTCTTCAAACTTGCAACTTCTGAGGAGGTCGGTGCACGACAACATCGCCTCTTTCAGTTTCTGCTTCTTGCAAAAGTCAAGGGAGTGCTCTTTGATGTATGCCACATCTTTCACATCTTCTTGAATCGTTGAAGCACGGACAAAAAAGTCTCTGACCTGTTTTTGCACTAAATCGTTCTCATTGTCCAGATCTGTTCGCAAAACAGTCTCTAGAATAGTTCGAGTTGGGTGAACACTGTACTTATCCTTGTAATTTATAATAAGTCTGCTAAAGACCTGCAGATACTTTTGCTCAAAGAAGTTTACATCGAGCACCTCAATGATCTGATCCGAAAAGACACGATCATCCATAATCAGTCTCGTGAGGTTTTCTTGGAATGATTTTCCAAATCTAGCAAAATTCTCAGTCATTTGTGAGGTCCGCCTTGGTTGAAGTTTTGACCTTGTCTGCCATGGAATATCTTTTCATGCGAGTATACAACTCCTCATGACGTGCAGTTGCGATGTCGTCTTGCCTTTTCATGATTTCAATTGAAGTCTTATCGAATGACATGTCCATTTCCCTGATTGTCTCTTTTATGATCTTGGTCGAACTATATGGGATGTTTGGAGCATCAAGTTGCATCATGCCATAATTCGTCAGGATCAAGTTCCTATTATCTATTATACTATCATATATTTTTAATTTGCCAAGGTTTTTCTCACATTCCTCAAAAATATCTTGAAGATTGTAGTCCTTTCCTTCCGAGAGGTAAGCGAACCTTTTTGCAATCTTTCCCAGACCTACACCTGGGGCGCCTGGGAGGTTGTCGGACTTGTCGCCTGCAATCGCTCTTGCAACTGCAAAATTGCATGGATGAATACCTGATTCTTCAGTTATTGCATCCTGATGTACAAGCTCGGCACGACCTCCCGTTTGGGGTCTATAGATCAGTGTGTCGATGTTCCCTAAAGAACCTTTTGCAAGTTGATAAAAATCCTTGTCAGAAGAATAGATGACCTTCTGCCAATCAGCAAAGTCTTCCATCTGCACAACATAAGAGATTACATCATCTGCCTCAACATTGTCAATCATTATTTGATGTATGGGCATTTTATCAACATACTCAAGCAAACGAGTCTGTTGCCAGAGATGATTTGCCATGTGCTGCTCTGTCGTTAACTGACCACGGGCGAAGCGGTTCAATCTCCCTGCAGGTTTGCGTCCCTTTTTGTACCCAGGGTTTATCTTTCTCTTGCGATGGCTGCCGCCGGCCCCATCCCAGATCAAACATATCTTATCTGGATCCAGTTCCTTGCAAACCTTCTGAATAGAGTTCAGTGTACCGACAAGACCGCCGACATGACCGTTTTGGGAAACTGCAGGGTTGGCTTCAAAGTTTCTACGAAACATGTTGGAACCGTCGATTACCAGTATTCTATTTTTCTTACTCGACATCCTTCTCGTCCTCCCCGTAAAAATCTTTGGCGGTTCCTTCGCGATTTGCAAATTTGCGGACCACTTCTTCGTTAAAGATTTCCATTACGGAGATTCTGAATTTTTCTTCCTTCATTTTTTCGTTCCACTGCTTGGATTGGAACTTTTCCTTTGTGCCGTCACTGTGGGTCAAACTATACCATGCACCTGCTGATGTCATCTTGTCTGATTTTCCTTTGATCGCCTCAAAGATGCTCGCATCATCCTCAATAAAGACCTCGTCACCCCACATGATCTTGAAGAATGCCTCACGACCTTCAGTGCCGAATCTGGATTTCTTGATTTTCGCTTTCGTTTCTGAACCGATTTTGAAACCATTGTCATCATAGATGTATGATGCTTTTCCCTTTCTACCAGTCAGGAAAATTCTTAAACTGGAGGAATAGTGCATTGACTTGCCACCTGGAGATATATATGGGTTGATCATTGCGTCTGCCATGTCCCGAGTGATATTTGTCTTTAACTGGTTCAAGACCAGAAAGGTGCTGTTTGTCTCGCTCAGGGGAACAGTTAATTTTGCCATAGCTTTTGAGAGAATTCTAGCTTTTACGCCGATAGATTCTGATGGGTTGTATGTGCCGGCGACATCCAGTTCCGTTGGAGTGTTCGCAAGTGAATCCCAGATGAAGACCACTTGTTCATTACCTTCTGTCAAGATTGTCTCAATTGTCTCAAAAACATTCTCAACAGAGGTCGGAGTGACTCTAAGAAAATTATTCGGATCGATTCCTACTTTTTTCAAAAAATTGGAATCCAAGGCAGCTTCGGAATCAAAGTAAATAACACCGAGGCCGCTGCGGTTAGCATTGGCGGCGACCTGTGCAGCAATGTAAGATTTTCCTGAACCTTCTAGACCGCACATTTCTGTAATTCTTCCGACTGGGATGCCTCCCATTTTGCCTCGGGCGATAACACCGTCAAGCCATGTACATCCGGTCGATATCCAATCTTGCACATCCGAAGGGTTGGTGTCGGAAAGATCTGCAGCGACAGTCATCCCTGCTTTCTTATTTAATACCGATTTAATACCAGCGATACCCAGCTTGCCGGGTTTGCTTCTCATTTTCTTAACTTCTGTTGCCATTATAATACCTCTCTTAAAAAATGGAGCAGGAAACGAGAGTCGAACTCGCAACATTCTGCTTGGAAGGCAGACACTCTACCAATTGAGTTATTCCTGCAAAAACCGGGGGATGAACCCCCGGTAAAATTTAGGCATTAAGAAGATCGTTCAACTGATCCTTAACTGTGCCCGAGGTAGTCGGCGGAGTGTTGTTACCATACTTGGCAACCTCACTTGCTGATGCCTCTGCTGACTCGTCTCCCGACAAGTGTGCATCGAGAATTGTTTGAACCTCGGAGGGGTCCTTCTTCTCGAATAGAGTGTCCAAATCCGGAACAGTGTCGAGAATCTCCGCACATTGTTCTGGACTGGCATCTTCACAGGCGGCAGAAGACTTGCGCTTTGGTGTCAACTTTGTCTGTGGAAATGACTGACCTGCTGCCTTGCCATAGTGCAAGTCAAGATCAGTACCTTCTTGTACATCCGTGATGTCCCCGTACTCAGGGTTCAAAACGAGAGTGAGTAATGTTTCATATGCCATTTTGCCATATCCCCATACTTTAACTCCCAAGTTTTCCTCGCCACGGACCAACACCGGAGAAAAGAAGCGCTGTCTTGCCGTCAATTCCTTTGCGGTCTTGACACTGTCCTCGTCGCCGTCTCGGTAAAGTTTGGATGCGAAATCGCAAACCGCACATGTTTCACCAAAGTTCTTCTTTGGACACAAGAACCCGCCGTTATTTCCAACATTATAGTGGAAGAAGTAATCCTTGAAGGGGTCTCCATCCTTTGTTGGGATAATGCGAATCGTTTGGTTGCCGTCAGATGGGCGCCAGAAGTTAGAACTTCCGCCTTGTCCCTTCGTAGTCAACTTAGTCAAACGATCTCTCATTTTGCTCATATCAATAGCCATATTATTTTTCTCCTTGTAAAGACACTGGGCAAATTTCCCCAAATGCCTGGTGGTTGTTTAATGTTAACACAAAACCTAGACTGTGTCAAGTTGTTTTCTGTATCATCGCTGATGATTGGATACAGAAAACTTGAGGTTCCTCGTAAGATGTGGAATACACCCGATAAGAAATCCTCTGTTCAGCATGTCGCTTAGAATCAACCTGTTCTCTGATCTTAGAAATAAGGCCGTTGTCGTTCCTAAGTTGATTCTCATTTATACCATAATAGTACACTCTTTCTTTGATGTTGTCAAGTGGAAAGAATGCTTTTTCTTCGCCGGCGGTAAAATCGACCAAGCCAAGAGTCATGATGCGAGAATAATCAATCTTATCCGAGTCGGTGCTGAGTACAGGGTTTGAATGCTCGAAGTAGTAAATTAAATTTAAAGAGTTCACGATATACCCGCGAAATGCCTCCTCATAACCGATCACGGGAACATTGCCAATGGCCTTTTCTATGTCTGCAACATTGGCAAGCATAACACCTGCGATCATGCCAGAGCGTGCGTATTCCTGCAAAACATTGAAGACTATTCTCTCGTTGAGGCGAGTCTGCTTGTTGAGGTTGCGGATGTCTGGTTGAATATATAAGACCGTGACCTTCTGATGGTTCATGTGCTCAAGGACACGAAGTGTTATTGCGGATATCGATTCTCCTCCGGAGACGAGTACAAGACTTCTGCCAGACATACCCTTGAAGAAGTAAGACAAACCTGGGCAGTTGTTCTCGTATTTCTCTGGTGACTTTTCTTTTTTGATGCCGCGAGTCCGCTTGGTCTTCTCAAGACCATGGTCGATCTTGTAGACATCATAGTTTTTAAGTTTTTCGAAATCAGTTGCGAGTTCGCAACCGAGTTTTCCAATTCCAACAATGTTTATCATTTAAACTCCAAGTCCTATTTTCTTCATATTTCCAAAGTTCTTGCCTGCCGAGGCACCAACCCTGATCTTCCCGAATCTCGTGTTCGAAAAAAGATCCACTAGATCCATTATACCATCTAGATCTTCTTTTTTAAGATCAATTACAATAGAATCGTGCAAACAAAATTTAATGAAACTCTCAGTACCCTGAAGGGTTTTATAGACCTTTGCCATCTGCTCGAAAACCATATCTGCAGTAGTTGATTGCACAAGATGATTCAACGCATGGAAATCGTCAGTCTTAATCGTCCTGCCCATTGGGGTCGTAACTGAATCGTTCTGGCGGTTGTAGAAAGAGGTCAGGATCTTTTCCCTGTCGTACAGTTTCTCGATGCCTTCTCCAATATCGGATGTCTTCGAGCCATAAAGCCAGGAGAGTACGAGTTCTTTCGCTTTTTCTCTGGATACGCCCAGATTTGATGCATGCCATTGATGTATGTCCCCCTCTGGTTGTTCTTTTTGTGCCAATGCGAGTAAAACACGAATCTCTGCAGCATTGTAATCGAATTCTAAGAGAAGATCATTCTCCGGCAAGATAATTGATCTGAACCCTTTGTCTAAGTTAAGTATCGGGAAGCTTCCGGTTTTTACTGCCAGTCTTCCTGTTTTTGTTTTGAAGGGGTCATAAACAACAAAGTTCGACCTCCTTCCCTCTTTAAAGGATTTCAAAAGATCTCTTGCACGTTGCTTATGTGCCTGCTCTCTCAGGGGTGCCATATCAAGGGTTATTCTTCGTTTCTTTATATCGGCGACCATAACGACGAGATCCTTCAATAAATCGTAATTTTCGGGTTTAACTTGCTCTGCGAACACGGATTTAACGATTCTCGTCTTGAGGTCACAGAACTCAGTCAAATACTGCTTGGGGATGAGGTCAAAAAAGCAGTTTTCACTTAAATCAACCTTTGCTTCGACAAAAGAACTAAAATATGCTTGCATCCGTTTGTTCACCTTGTTCCACTTTGCCTTAAGACCCTTTGGGCATACCTCGTCCAGGGTCCTGCCACCACAATAAAGGTTGGCGAACTCTACACTTGATGCTCCGATTGTTGTAAGGGAGTCTGTATGTGACCAGGTGTGAGAAAGACCGTGTGGAATATTGTCAAAATGCAATTCACCATCACAGTACACCCCGACACACTCTGTTTTGTCGTCAAGGGTTACGAAATGTTTCATTTACCACCTAAAATAGGATTTGGGGTTTTATGCCGTTTTTATAAGAGAGTGCAGAATTGAACTCTTCATTAATATACACCAAAGCAGAGATGATGTCAAGGTTTTTGTTCATCGATATTGCTTTTGTAACGATCTTGTCGAACTCTCGTTGAGTAGTTTTTTTACTCACCTCGTGTGCTTTAATGAAAGTGTAGAGTCGCAACCACTTGGAAACACCACCCATTGCCAAGCATTGCTCAAGACTGGTGGGATTGAATGTTTCCCTCTGGCGCATCTTGTGGGTTGTTTTTCCGTTCTTGTGACAGATGTCAACCAAGGGGTCGAAATCACCAAGGAGTTCTGGGTATAAGGATGAGACAAACATAACCAATTCATTGAACTCTGCAAGGAGAGGTTCAACTGCTCTTTTCTTGAAGAAATCTTTCAAATTCAATATATCACGGTTTTTCATGTATTCCTGCATTTTTGCGGAACTGAAGTTGACAACCAGTCGGAAGGGTGAGTGGCGATCCATGATAAAACCATGATTTTGTGCTTCACGAGCAAAAGCATTGTAAGATAAGTCGCCAAGGTACTTCTCAACAGATATTGCGTCATCACCAAATTTCTCTTGTGCCACAGAAAATGCCAAACCGGTAAATCCAGGGTCAACTTGGCGTGAAACCCAGTATCTGGAAAAGGTTATTGGAAAGTCTGGCAAATTGAGTGCTGCGAATTCAGCAAAAACGGGCAAAAAGTCAGAAAAGCGTTCAATGCGGGATCTTCTGAGTGGTGATTCTAGAAAAGTGTCTCGAAAACCAGTCTTTGCTGAGTTTAGATAGTCTCTGTACTCTCCTCGCCAATCGTTCTTGAGGGCAACGGGTTCAAAACCTGCAAAAACACTGCCTTTACGGATTCCACCATTCTGTAGACCGTTTTTGATTGCCTCTTTAAGTTCAGAAATTGCGTCGTCAACAAAGTCAAAAGTTACATACCCGCCAACGGCGCTAGGTTTCATGAAATTAAGGTTTGGGCAGACAACTTTGTTCTCTAGGTTCATTTTTCCATAGAGTGCCTTTTTGCGCAAATCGATAAACGATACACTTTGGTCGACCTCTGCTGTTTCGTCCATATAATCCTCCATTATACCTCTGGAGTAATATGCAGCACGCGCACCCATGTTATTTTTGCCTTTTGGATTTAATACCATTTATTAATTCCCCGTAAACTTGCATTCTAGCACTGTTTCGTATCTGCCTTCGCTGATACTGTTGGATACACTGATGACAAGAAAGTAACCAACCAGACCGAGGTCTTTTAGGTGTTCTTCTGTACCGAAGGCAGCAGGGTTGATATAAACAACCTGACCCGGTATCACAAACGGCGTTCCGTGCAGTGTTACCGTGGCATCGTATACGCGACGTGAGATTGGTTGACCCTTCTTGTCTGCAATCTGCAGGGTCATTGCCTCGTAAGTTGCAGATGATACGGTTTTAAGAGAAATGTCCTTAACTGCACCTGCTTCTGCGCCAACCTTGAGGTGATAGATGCCATCTTCGAGGTCCTGCTTCTTTGTCTTGTTTGCCCTGGTGACTTCACCGCTGTCCTTCCCGTAAATGAACAAATAACTCGTTGTACTGTTCGCTTCGTGATAATTTGACTTATGAGTTACTATTGGTAGTTTACCATTTTCTTTTAACTCTGTCAAGTAAACCAGGTTGTCTGCATTTGGACCTGTCTTGAGGTCAGGACTCCAGAGCGCGAACTTTCCTGTTTCACCCTTCTTCCCCTTGATGTCGTCCCTTGTGACAAATTTAAAACCAAGAGCATCTTTTTTATCGTTCTTGTTCTCAATCGTTGTGATAAAACTTGAGCGGCCGCTGGCGGTGATTTGCTGTTTTTTCATAAGGACATGCTCGCTATCCACTGTAAACTGCTTCTGGATTAGTTCCAAAAAGGAATCTCTGAGGAAGTTCGATAAAGTGTAGTTCTGTTTTCCGCCTTGAACGATTTTGTCGTTGAAGTGATCCAAAAGAAGGTTTACAGAGATTGGAATGTCTGCAATGTTGATTCTGTGCTTAAGTGGGGCAGCGTTAGTGTCCCCACGAAGATTCGCAAGAGACCTTTCAGTAACCGAATCACCCTGCATCTCTTCTGGCACTAGCATTTCCTCGATCTCTTCGGGTGTAACGTCGAGGAATCGTTCCGCGATCTCGTGAGGTTCCAGATCGGTTGTTGCGGCGATTTCGCGAACCTTCTCCCTTAACGCTGCGGATTCATCAACATATTCCTGCTTAATGACCAAAGGTGCGGCGCCGTGGTAATTGATATTTTCCAGAAAATCAACAGGTCCAAGGGCAATGCGGACGTCGTTAGCATCAAACGGATCTTGGAGTTTGTTTTTGAGAAAGGAAGCAATTGCGTGCTCTACAATGTCGCCGAAATACACATACTTAATGTAGTAGTTCTCGTTGTCGTAAGTTGGCAAAAGGGCGCTCTTGATGGCATTAAAGTTCTCTTGGGCCTTCTGGCGAGTATCCTCGTTTTCAGGTAAATTAACTATGGTCTCAGAGAAACTCTTATTGCGGTGTTGCTGGCGAGATTCAAAGTACTCTTCTGCATGTGAACCGAGTTCCCCTGCTAGTTTTTTGGTGACAATGCTAACAGGGGAAGCATGAAGCTTTTTTAAGATCTCTGAAGCGAAGTCTCTGTAAATTATTTTTGTACTCAATTCTGATGCAAAAAGTTCATAGGCATCCGTTCCCTTTAGATCAAACCTGAACCTTCTATCACTCTCGGCGATGCCTGCTTCGAGGTTAATCTTTTCTGTTCTCTTCTTTTCAATTTCCTTGCCCTGTTGTTCAATGGTCTTACTGGTGGCATTTGCCGCATACGCATCTGTTTGCTTGGTTGCTTCTATTTCGCGTGCCAGTCGGTCGACCTTTTTCTTATCAATATCGACCTGTTTTCGTGCCAATTTTCTCTCTTTAAGATATTTCCCTGCGTTGTCTTTTGCGGTGGGGAGTTGCCCCAAGACAGATTTCTTGGGATCTTCAAAATCAGAATTTAGGCGTCCGGTGTAACGAGCACCGATGACGACAGTCCCTGTGTCTTGCAGGTCTATTTCATAATTCATCAAATAGAGGGACATTTCCGTTCTCATGCTTTTGATGACATTTTTAAGGTCTTCGTACCCTTCCCATATGCCGTCACTTTCGTTAACCGAGTATTCAACAACTGTTCTCAGGGCGGTGGAGGTCTTTTCGTCTCTCACGCCGTCGTCTTGGGTGTTGAGGAAACCAGGAATCATCAGGTCTGCGAATTTATACTTTGTTGACTTGCCGTCTTTGTCGATAAAAGTTCGAGGTTCATAAAGGACGTCGATGTTTTGTGCTCGGAACTTGATGTCAACCATGATAATCGTGGATGCCTGATATGGATCTTTTCCTGTGTAACTCCAATCAAAAGATGTTACATTAACACCGTTGGAGGTCGCATACAGGTTTTTAAGAATACCCGCAGAGTTGCCGGCACTGGTGATGTCGAAATACTCTTCAAATTCATACTCTAGTAAGTTCTTGGACTTGTTTGGAGAATCAACCTGATCTTTGTAAATCCTGACTCTCGGTATTAGTGCGGAGTAGTGAATTGGTCGAAGATCCTCAAAGAATGCTGCCATGTTCTTTGGTGCAGAGACGACGGAACCAATGTCGTCAAGGCGAACTTCGAGGTCGGAATCTTTAAAATCGAAACATGCAAAGTTCTTGTGTATTTGCCCCTTTTCTTTTCTCAGTTTTCTTCTTCTTTTTGCCAGTTCTAAGGCGTTATTGAGAACAAGTGCTGCTTCTGATTCTTTGTCTTTTTTGAATTCATCTAGTTTTCTTTTTCGCTCTGCTGCTTTTGCATGGGCTGCGAGTTTTTCTGCTCTAGTTTCTGAAGGTTTTTTGCCTGTTTTATCAAATTCTTCCCTGTTTTGCTTGTTCTCTAACGCGGCGAGGTCGTCCTTTGTCATGCTCAAGTAGTAGGCAGGAAAATTTGCCGTTATGCCAGCTGGTTCAACATGAACGTATGATTCGTCCTCTGCTTTATTTAAATTTGGAAATGTAGAAATGCCGGTGGGCACAAGTCTTTTCAAGTGACCTTTAATGCTTTTTAGAGTTGCATTGCGCCAATCTCTTCGAGCCGATCCGAGTGGGTCATCGAGGAAGGTGATATTGCCCTGGGCGGGGAGGTCGGTGGGTGGGTTTTTAGTTGCTGCTTTGGCGATCCTTTCCAGTTTTGCTTTGGAGACAGGGATGATCTCATACACTCTAAAAGAAAAAAAGAAAGTTGCAATGTTCGTCCCAACATTTGCACCGGACTGCTCGTCGAGTTGGTTGGCGGGATCGACAAAATCTTCTCTCCATGTCTCTGGTGAGTGCCAAGTTTTGCCTCTCCCCAGTTGAGTGTACCCTATGTTGCCCACTTCTGCGGGGCCCTGAGTGTGTGCACGAAGCATTTCTTGACCAATGTAATTAACTTTATACTTGTCAGAGTGCCCATTGACTCGGGGAATTAAATTTTTAGCAGCGTATTTAAGGACCTCTTCGCGTGATTTGGGTTTGTCATTCAGTTCCTTCATGCGGGTCTCGTTGCCGACCTGGACCACAAGGTGGTAGATCTTGCATTTTGAGGCAGCATCGGGCACGATGCCCTTAAGACCTGGATCTGGAATCATTTCCGCTGGGGTCTCGACATAGACCCCTCTATAATAAGTGTCGCTGCCTTCATATGTTTCGTTGTCGCCGCCGTCGGTGAGGTTGGTGACACTCCATTCTTTATCTGTAAAGGGTGTAAAATCTAACGACATTCTCTAGCCTTCCCACAAACTTAAAATGTCTTCCAGTGGAAGTGGAATGTATATCTTGTCCCCCAAGGCAACATGCCCTTCGGTTGGTTTCTTGTTGTACCAAGCGATAATCCACCAGAGTCTAGGATCATTATAATACGTATTTGCTAATTTGTAAAATCTATCTCCAACATTCCACATATGTGCCTGAACTTTTAATTGATCATGGTTTGCCGTGGGGATGGATTGCTGTCTTGTCGTCATGTAGTGGTACAGGCGATCTTTAATGTCTCTATCCTTGAGAATCTTGTTCATATTCTTTTTTCTTGTGACCTTGACGGTCGACTTATCATATCTAGACATGCTTTATTGTCCTCCCGTCGAATTGGTGTCTTTTGGACTTGTTTTGTATGGGAAATTTGGTTGTCGTTGTTCTTTTCCGGTAGAGTTCCAACCCAATGGATGAGTATGTGCTACAGTGAACTGAAAAGACAGTTTAATTGTCTGTGGAAACAGGTCATTTCCTTCAGAAAAGAAATCTTGTTCAAGGTCTGGAGAGTAAACGAGTCCCTCGATGGAACCAATCAGCCCCTTCTCGGTAGTTTTGGCATCTGCAATCAAGTTCGCGAACTTCAGTTCAAAAAGTGGTGCTGCCTTGATCAGTGCTGCATTGTTTTTCTGAAATTTCTTTTGTCCTTCTTTGTTTTCTGCGACTAACTTCGGATTGAGCGAAACGCCGGTTGCTTCATAAGAAGGATAAAGCATTGCAAGTAGTGTCGAACAATTGTCCATGTTGGTCCTTGCTTCGGCCAGGTCTGCAGCAACCACATCCCATCCAAGTGTGATACTTCTCGATGTTCCCTTAAAGTTTCTAATCGGATCCATGCGACCAAAGACATTTTCGGTGTTCCACTCAGAAGTGTACTGGTCTTCGAACACGGTAATCATTGCTTTAAACTCAAGTGGTTCGCCGCCGGATGGCAAATGTTTTATCTTCAGCGGGAACAGTTCTTTTAATGTGTTTTCTACGTTTACAATGGTCATGTCTTTTTCCTATTGCGTCAAACTCGCTGCAGTTGAACCGGTGTTCTTTGCAATCTTGTCCAACTTGCTATTCTGTTGCCTCAGTTCTGTCATCAATCCGCCAAGGGCAGTGGTTGTATCTCGTTGTGCAGTAAGCAACTCCGACATGGATGTGCCTGGTGTTGTCTGCTTTGTTCGTGCTGCTGCTTTTGCTCCTGCAGGTGCTGCTGGTCCTGGAACAGATGGTCCGGGTGTTGGTCCTGCTGGCGTGGCGAATTGAGCAAGAGGGGTTGCCTGAGCTGCCATATTTGTATGTTCTTGTGCTTTTGCGGCACGGGCAGCATCAACTTTGCCCTGCGACATTTGATATGCACCGTAAACTGTGGCACCCAATCCAGCAACTGCGCCGACGATGCCGAGTGCTTTCATGAAACCTCCTCCAGCGATGAACGGTACACCGCCTGTAGATCCGTTGCCATCGCCATCGCCTTTCATTAAGTCTGCTTGGGTTGCAGCGGCAGTTTTTGCCGTATTTGCTTGAATTTGGTTGAGCGTCGCCATTTCCCGTTGGTGTTGCGAGTTTGTAATTCTGTATTGTATAATTGCCTGAGTGACAAAGGCACCGATGCCGATGGCGAGACCCGTGAATCCACTATTGAGGGCAGCGAACCCAGTTGCAACACTGCGAGCAGTTTCATACATTCCGCCACCGAGCATTCCCATTGTATCCAGCATTGCCATGTTTCCTTCTGCTGCTTGGGCACGAGTTGCTTCGAGCACTGAGAGGGTTTCTCTCGCTGACTCTTCGAGGGTGATGTTTGCCTCTGCTTGAATTTTCGTAACGGCGTCTTTGTCCATTTGTCCGGACAGGAACTTTCTTGCAGACTCGACGTCCATGCCGATTCTCTCGGCAATAAACTTAATCTCCATCGAGTTCATGCCCTCAATAGACTTTCGAGACTGCTGAAAAACTTCTCGGATCTTCATTGCTGCAGCTGCAGGATCGTCAAAAGACTGTCGCATCATCTCGATTGGATCTAGTAGATTCCCACCAAGAACTGCGTTCAATTGACCTGCTGCTTCTGCTGCACCTTCGAATGTCTGGAAACTTTCTCCGAGACTTAAGATGCTATCGGCAGACACCCCTAGTGTTGTAGCACTCGCTTGAACTTCTTCGAAGATGTCCACTGCCCTTTTTCCATACAATGAAAGTCTTGGCAATGCTTCTGCGAAGCGACTTTGCATCTCTGCAACACCTACTCCAGTGGCACGACCAAGGGCAGTTATCCGATCAGAAATTATGGTCATTGACTGGGCGGCATCGAATCCGATATTCATCGTGAGAGATTTAAACGACTTTGATGTTGTCTCTGCTGATACACCCAGTTTGCTCAAAAGGGCAATGTTCTTCAATTGACCATCGCGAAGCACCTCTTGTCCCTGACTTGTTCTAAGGAGACCTTCAGCAGTAAATGCCTGAAGTGCTGCCGATGTGTCTTGAATGGTCACACCATATTTTCGAACACCCATTGTGCTCTTGACGATAAACTGTTCTAAATCGTCGCCTGCCTCAGTGACACCTTCGATGTTTGCGTTCAGCAGACCTGTGGAACTTTGGAACCCTCTAACACCGGATTCGAAGTCCTGCATTACGTCAATTGTGCCGACTGCAAGTGCCTCTTTTAATTTGCTGGCAACGGATGCTGCAGCATTGGCACCGTTCTGCATCGTCAAGATGTTTTCCGTCATTGACTTTATGAAACTATTGCCGCTAACCTTGGCGAGTGCCATCGTTTCAGCAAGTTTGCCTACCGTCGTCTGTGTGGAATTGACTGCGCCTGTCATGCCAAGGAACTCATTTTTAAGGTCCTTTATTGCTTCTGCGTATTGCTCGTCAACTGATTTCTCTGCTGCTTTTGCGAAGTCGTTGAGTTTAACTGTTGCTTTTTGTACAGCAGGTTCGAGCTTTGCAAAGGCCTTTGCACTTTCCTTAACCTCGTCTCCAAGACCGTCGAATGCAACTGCCGACTCTTCCACCGCTTCTTTTGCTTTTTTTATTTCTTCCGCTAACTCTGCATACTCTGGGGTGAACCTGTTGATATCTTTATGCTTTTTTTCGAGTTCTGATAGTGCCTTTTTTGTCTCTTTGTACTTCTCTATGATTGCAGTGGCACCTTCAGTTTCTTGCACTTTTCTTAAGTTCTGAATGTCTGCAATTGCCTTAAGGGTATCTGCCTGCTTGTCCAGTTCTTCGTTGAACTTTTTTACCGCGTCGGTGGAGGGCCTGGTGTTCTTGTCATCAAAATCATAAGAGCGGCCAGAGGAATTGCCATCACCCTTACTGTCCATCTTCTTGATAAGTTTATCTATAGATTTTATTAAATCATTAATGTCTGCCACTCAGTGGTCCTCCGATTATTTGAAAGGCCACTTGAGACCAGTGCTTCTTTGGAATTTCTTTACTGCTGAATCCAAAGAGAACTTGCTCTTGTAGGTCTGAGGGTTATCAAGACCGTGCTTTCTATATTTGTCTAAGTATTTCTTTTCTCTTCCGAGAACACGAGCAAAGTCACGAACCTGGTTCGGACTTCCTTTTACTTGAACGGGGATTCGGGAACCACCAAACATGGTGCCCATGATCTTTTGGATTGCCCAACCGAACATTCTTAAATAACTTTCATTAACCTGTCCTGATGCATGTGCGTTGAGGTCAATGACAACTTCTTGTAATTCTTTATTTTCTTCCATTTCCGTGCCTCCGAGGGGAAAGATAAAACTTCATTTAATAAATAGTAAACGACACCAAAATGAAGACAAACTTCATTCTAGCGTCGCTTTGGATCTGCGGCTTCTGCTTCGTCTTCTTTTTGCTTCTTAAGTCTTTTCAAAAACCACCGTCGGATCTGGATTGGCAGAGTGTAGGCTTCTGCAAAACTCCAGTTGCCGTAATATTTCAGAGAGAATAGTTCCTCATAAACAGATTCGATATACTCATGACTGAGGCCAAAAAAACTCGGCGGTAATAGGAACCTCTAGGTCCTGTTCGTGTTTGCAATCGCGACAGACGAACTCCTGTGTCAAATCAATATCTGGTTTGAGTTTTGCATAGAGGTTTCTAAGATACTTTGAATCCTTTGCTGGCATGTTCTCCACGAACTCTCTAATTTGAGAGTAATCGGTCACGTCCTGGACGCTTACCAACATATAAGAGATCGTATCTACAAGAAGAGAACCTTTTTCTGAATTTGCTGCTCTGCTTGCGAAGCTCTCTACTTTTTCCTCATCCATACCCGTCAACATTCTAAATTCTGCTTCGAAGTTGGATGCCGGAAGTGTTACTTTAAAGGTACCCCTGTCTGTGACATTGATTCCTTCTAGTTTTTCGTTAATCGTGTCTTTATCAAAAGAAGCACCAACGATCTTAGAACTACTTAGATCAAAAGATTTCTTTTGTTTTGTGCCACATGCGGGGCAAGTAACATCTACAGAATATTCTGGACCATATCCTGAGATTCTTGCTGCCACTGTTAGGGCATTCTTATCTCCTGTGAGGAGATCTTTAATGTCTACATCGGGCGTTAGAATCACACTTTGCAGCATTCTATCTATTGCCTTTCCGCTTTTTAATAAACTTTGATTTGCGAGAATATCCTCTTCTTTTGCTGTCATGTGTCTGATTTCTACTTGCGACACATTGTGCAAAGTATGATCTTCAGGGTAATATAAACCCTTGGATGGAAGATCAACGAATTCTGTTGGAACAGAAAAGGACAACAAACTGTTAGTATTTGATTTACTGTCCTGAGAGGAACTCTCCTGATCGCCTGCTTTGAAGCGATCATTGTTATTCCTTGATGTCATATAGACCTCTTTTCTTTATGATTATGATGTGGCGCCGCCGGGTTTGAAGAATATGTCGGCCGAGGTTGCACCTTTGAAGGTTGCCCAGTCGTAACGGATGGCCAGTTCGATTGTGCTCAAATCTTCAGACTCATAACTCAACTGACTAAAGGTCGCTGCCTCGATCCATGCATTGTTCAATGTCCATGTTTCAAGGACATCGTTAGTGCCTGTTCCAAGTTGTTGGATCTGGATGGATCCAATGGCCGTTATCGCAGCTTCTTTTGAGATTATGCCCATATTTCCACCGGGTGCACTTGGGACATTGTAACCCATTCCTTTTAAAAGTCTCATTGTGTCGGCGGCGGCATCGGGGTCTGCAGGATCGACAAGTGTGATGTTTACAGGATCCCACTCTACTCTGCCAGGGTAATTGAATGTGTGATTCAAGTATCTGTGCTGGGTGTTGCTGACAGTAAATTTTGGTTTATCTGCCTGAGTTGCCATCCAAGAGATGTTGTCTTTGAGGGATGTAGCTGTTGCGGATCCGATTGTGACTTTAAATTTAAACGCTCTTTTAGGGTCGCTTTTTTGGTTTGTCCAGAATGTCATTTTATTAGTTCTCCTTTATGAGTCAATTTCATAAATAATTAGTTGCTACCCGATTAATCGTCGAATGAAGCTCCAGTTTTCTGAATAACAAAATCAACTGCAATAAATTCGATAGATCTTGCTGGCTTCAAGAACACTTTAGCATATAAAGTGTTTCTGTCAACTAAGTCGGCAGTTGTTGTGGTTTCGTCCAAAACAACTTTGAACTCAGTAAGACCGAGTCGAGACTGAACATCTGACAAGAATGCTTCGGCTTGTGCGTTGAATGTCGCCCATGTTGCCTCAACATTTTGTCCAAATAATAGTGTGGATGCAATTCTTGAAATCCCCTTCTTTACATGAAGCATCATTCTGCGAACATTCACTCTATCAAGAGCAGAGTCGGATGCTTGCAGTGTCTTCTGACCGAAGATAACGATACCTTCTGCCGGGAACTTCGCGATTGGGTTAATATTGTTTTCGTATAAACTGTCTCTCATCTTGCGAGTCAAGTGTTCACGAACACCAGCAACTGGGATACCTGCTGCTCCGTTGGTCAATCCACCGCGAGTAAAACCTGCAGGTGCGAACCAAGGTGCTGCAACCCTGTCTGTGCTTGCGAAAGTGCCGAGTGCTGCGATAGAAGGTGGTAGCCACAACATCTTTCCGCTGCCCAACTCATCTTTGGATTGAATCCAAGGGTGATATGCACATGCATAACTTGTGTTGAGTGCGCGAGTCTTTGCGTTGGTAACAACCGAGGCTGCTGAACCTACGGAAGCACCACTTGCTTGCTCGTGAGAAGGAATGTATCCGCCTTCGAGGTCAACAATAGCGAGAGCATCTGCACGACGTTCGCAAGTGTCAATCAAGTGATTTGTGATTACTGGTTTAGTGATACCAGGAACAACTGCTAAGTTAATTTCAGTTTGCTCTGGGTCTGAGATTGTGTTAATAGCTCTCTTGAGAGTATTAACAGGAGCACTTGTTAACTCGTCGCCAGACAACAAAGAGTTTGCCAAAGGATCACTATGAGTGACGTCGAAGCCGTCAAAACCGCCAACCATTGGCATTGTGAACTTGTCGAAACCTGCATTAAGAACATTCTTGTAGTCTGCAGGTTGTGCACCACCTGTGTGCTCAAGAGTAATACCACCCGCCGTGATTGAAGGGCGAATAGCATCATCATAAGAACCCTGAACATATTCGGCATGAGGACTAACACCACCATCGGAAGAGGACATTTGCTGAACATCATCCAAACTGAAAGTAAAAGATTCCTCTTTCTGGGCTGTTGTGATGGCTGGGAGTATTCTTGCCAAGTCAATGTTAGACTTGTCAAAACCCTTCCCAGATGCCTTGCTTGTGTCTACACCAAAGTAGGCATCAGTTGGGTCAGAAAGTGAACCAGTCGTAGAATCGGCCCTGAGTGCCATCTTGGGTCCTGCGATACTGACTGGGACACTTGAAGTGTTTGCAACAATCTCTGTTTCATTGATGAGATTATCGTCTCCCACGAAATCGCCGCCGTTTGTCTCGGCTGTGAAACTCGTATAAGTTTCTGGGCCTACGAAACCAAAAGGCAACAAGGAAGGATCAGCAGCACCATCTGAAACTGTAGATGCGGGTGCTACACGGATATACTTAGACTGATTAGCATAGTCTCCGTGTTCAATGAAGCGGTTCTCTGTATCTCTCCACTCTGCATACTTGTCGCCGATCTTTGCAGCAACGAAGTCTGTGGAGTTAGGATTGAGGTTACAGTTTGTGAATGTTTCCAAAACACGCTTTCTTGCATCGGTGTCGTTTGCGGAACGAACTTCAACAGTAAAGGAACCGTAAGGGTTCACATCTTCATTAGAGGGTGCTTTGATATCCGAAATGGAAATTTTAATGTTTGCATTAGCATGCTCACCAGAATCGATTGCATGAATCGCCATGAGACTCGTTGCAGGCTGACCTGCAAGTTTCTGACTAATGATGTTTCCAGTTGCTGCTTCGGCAGCAGAATAACCTGTACCTTTTCTTACACCACCCTGAAGGAGTTTGGCAACGAAAGCAACTGCCTTGCCACTGTCAGCGGCATCCGATGCTGCAACTGTACAAACATCAGTAACATTTCTTTCGAAAGACTCACCCAAGAAGTATGTCTTGTGTAAGTCAGTGTCTGTTGTTCCACCAAGCAATGTTGGGTTAGTGTTGAACACTTTTCTGATATACTTCGAAGAAGCAGGGTTCAAGTTGAAGGACACTGTTGTGGCATCGGGGCCTGTGATGACTGCTTTAAATTCAAAGTTGTCTCCCTGACTTTTAACGAGTGATGCAGTTGCCTGGATTGTGCCTGTTCCGGTCAGTTCTGTACCGGAAAGTTCAATGGTTGTTCCACTGTCGGCATAAATGATGGCTGCGAGGGTACCAGTGATATCGGAACCGGAAGCAGCAACGAAAATGCCGTAAGCAGTCTCCATTTGCCATCCTGCTTCACCTTCGTCAGCGGCGCCGTTCTGTGCTTGCTCACCGAGACAACGAACGACAGTCAATGGACTTCCGTTCTTTAACCATGCACGAGCTGCATATGCTGCATAAGTTGGGGAGGTACGATTACCATCTCTCCAAACATCACCACCTTCGCCGCCTGGGATTGGTGTTCCAAAAAGTTCAGTGAACTCCAAGAAAGAACTTACCTTGACAGGACGCATTGCTGGTCCTCTCTGAGTACGACCAATAACGACTGGTCCTACATCTTCTGCTTGCTTTGGTAATAAGGAATTATCAATTTCGTTTAAGAAAATTCCTGGGGATACGAATCTAAATTTCTTTGCTGACATTTTGGAGTTCTCCTTTTGAGGGTGCTTTACACACTACAGTGCCTATTATATACCATATTAAATAGTATTTTAAATATTCAAAAGAAAAAAAAGTGTTTTTTCTGTGACTTAAACGAGGTTTTTTACAAAAAATCCAGATCGTCGTCGGTTAAAATCGTTCTTTCTCTGGGTATTTTAACCTCTACCGTGTTTTGGCGGCGGACGACACTTGGTTGAGTTTGATTTGGGCCCTGGCCCACAAGATGTGCCATGACACGAAGTTTGATTTCCGTTTCGTACATTCGTTCATCTTCTCCCATCTGTTCAACATTACTTGTAGAAGATGCAGAGCCGTCGATGAATGCCTCATACTTGTGACCATCCTTGTGCAATAAGAAATAGTTTATATTACCGGTCTTAGTTAGGAAGGGTTGGACGAGATCGTTCATCTGCTGTTGATACTCTGCCCTCAACTTAATAACATACTCTATATTAATGTAGACTGGAAGGGGAATAGAGATTGTTTCATACACAATTTTCTTATTTTCTCGTGGAAAATTAATCTGGCCAGTGGTTCTCTTTGTGTCTGCATTTGCGAAGTTAGATGTTTTATCCTGATTGATCTGTCTCGTAATTGTGAAAGATGCTCCACGTTCGTCGTCAACAGGAAACAGGTTGCCTCCAATGGGGCGATTCTTGCTGGAAGTTTCTTTGCTAAAGGACAATCTCTCCACGGAGATCAAGGGAAGAATCAGTGCTCCTTCCTTGTCTCTCATCTCTTTTGATCTCTTGGATTGGAATGCACGTTCGGCAGACACCCAGATTACTGGAACCTTTTTGAACCCTCTGTTTGTGGTCGTGTGCAGATCCATTTCTTCGTTAACCCACTCAAAGACTGAAACATCTACAGTCTCAATCGTTGACGGCTCAAGGGCTATAACATTTTCTTTTTTATTCTCCGGCATTATTCATCCTCTTCTGTGTGAAACATACTTGCGAACCAAACACCATTCTCGTTGAAGTAGTATTTGTTGGGGTAGATAAACTCTCCGACTGGTAATGTTCCTGTGTTGCTTAAGTAAATAGCTCTGCCGCCATAAGATTCCGCGTTCTGGTTAAATCCTGTCAATATTGCATAGTGTTCTGAGTTTGTAGCATCCAAGGAAAGGATGTCTTGTAGATCTGGGTATGCGGAAGCGGAGAGTCCTTGCACAGTGACGGTACTGAAGAATGGACTCGGGTGCCAGACACCTCCCTCGTTAAAGTAAAACTTCGATCCCATTGTGAAAGGTGCTGGTGCACCCGATTGTATGTTGGATAGATACAATGTTTTTCCAGAGTAACTGGTAGAGTTCGATGAATAATCGACGAGCAACTGTCTGTTTGGGCCGTCTCCGTCGTCAGCAAGTGTTAGAATGCCGGCACCTGCAATGGATACCGAAGTACCTCCTCCTCCGTTACCATCGGATCCGCCCATCTCAATCCATTGAGAGTCTTGTCTGAATTTGAATCTGTTTTGTGCCGTGTGATACACGATTGTCCCGTCTGCATAATCAAGATTATCTAAATTAGTTACAGAAGGGATGCTCAGACCTCTGGATTCTGGACTGTCGAAGTTGAATGTGTTTGTCAGTGGGTTTATTTCTATCCTATGTTCCCCTCCGAAAATGATGGAACCAGTAGAGACATAAATGTCGCGGATCTGCTTATCAGCGGAACCAAGATCGTATAGTGCATCGGTCGCGGGTATATAGTGGCCACCAGCAGAGAAACCGGAGGCAGTTAATTCACCGACAGTGATTGAACCCGTGGTTGTGGCGCCGCGAGAAACAACTGTTGCCAATGTGTCTGTCTCTTCATAGTGTGAAGCGGTTGCGGCGAGTACAGCAAAGGATGCTGTCGCTGCATTGGTTGTGTTGGTTGCGAAGAACGAGAACGATGATGAGATTGCAAAAGATGCTGTTTCTGGCAAACCGTCAATATTCGATACATGTATATAAGATGCTGTTTGAGCAATTTCGATATAAGATGCGGTGTGGGCAAAGGATGCGGTTTCTGCTGTTGCTACGGTGCCTGAAATGTTGTTTGCTGCGATATGAGATGCTGTAAGTGCCAAAGAAGCGGTGTGAGCGAAAGATGCACTCAAGACTGTTCCATCAACACCTGAAGCTGCGACGTAAGATGCGGTTTTTGCGTTCGAAATACTTCCCCTAATATCAGCAGCTTCGCCGCCAGAGGAAAAATCAAACATATTCTCAAAAGGATCAATTGTTAGGGCATGTTGGTCGCCAAAGTGGATGGAGCCAGTAGAAATATAAAGATCACGGATCTTGCGGTCGGGTGTTCCCAAGTCGAAGGCGGCATCTACAGCTGGAATTATGTTTCCTGAGAATTCTATTCCTGAAGATGATATGTGTTGAACACTTATTGAACTTGTCAGTCCTATTTCTATCTCGTTTGTGGTGGGAGTTAATACGATATTGTCTCCCGCGACGAGGGTCTTCATGTTGAATTGGATATCTGTCTTGTTTTTGAATATTTCTTCTCCATCCCCGACATTTGCCATCGTATTGTCGACGCCATCGGGAATAATGAGGTTTGCGTTGTCGCATGCGGTCACAGAGTCAAGATCAAAGTCGTCTGCGACCCCTTCGACCTCTGAAAGTCTGAATATACCCTCTCTAGCTCGGATACAACTTGCCACGACCTCGAATTTCTCGTCGATCTTGCCAAAAAGCAGTCTTGGTTGACCAACAGTGGCGATTTCGTACAAAATGTTGCCATAAAGTATGAAATCACCCTCTCGAACGAACAAATTCAAGTCTTCAGAGATCCTTCTCTTGTGAAACTTGACTTCAATCGAAGATTTGCGGTCAATTCCGTAGTTACTCGTCGTTGTGTCACTTCCTTGCCAATCAACAGAGGCAAAAACACGGATTGGAGGGAGGAAAGTCTTGTTGACTGCCTCCCCATATAGTTCGTGGAAGTTAGAATGTGGTACTGATACCGGAAAATAGACAACCTGCTGTCCAACAACCCTTTCAAGGATCTCGTCACTCACTTGTTTGACCAAGTTTGTTTCTTTTTTGCCCGTAAAGAGAGGAGGTGGTGGTGTTCCGGGGCGATTGTACTCTTCAGCACATGGTTGTTCACCAGATCCACCGTGAGATCGCACATCACCAGTCAAAACCCTTATCTCTTCGATAGGATCACATGCAGGTGCTGTCAATCTTGGGTCATCATCGTCTGCATCGGCATATGTGTCCGATGGAAAGGCACCATCTCTTGCACGAACACACTTGGCAACGATCTCAATCTTTGCTTCCGGTTGCCCGAACAACTGTCTAGGTTGTCCGAGACTTGTAATTTCGTATTTCTGCTCACCGTATTGAATAAAGTCACCCTCACGGACGAAGAGGTTCTGGTCTTCGGTGAGTCTTCTTTTGTGAAAGTGTAGAGTGACTGAGGATTTCTTATCGATGCCAAATCCTGTTGTTTCTGTTTCTTCGCCTTCCCAGTCTGCAAGGACATCAACCTTAACAGGAGGAAGGAATGTTTTATTAATTGCCTCGCCGTAAAGAGGGTGATATTGTGAGTGCTTCAAACTAATAGGATAGTAAAGGACAGATATGCCGATTACTCTCTCTATTACCTCGTCAGTAACCTGCTTTACAAGGTCTTTTTCTTTCTTTCCCGTAAAGAGCGGTGGTGGAGGTGCATCAGGTTGTTCCCATTTATTTTCAGACACTAACTAACCCTCCTATCCAACGAATATTGTCAAAGGTATCTTTGTCTGAATCCTGTTTGCATTATCAATCAGATCCGCATCACCTGCCATCAGTTGACCATAGGTCATTTCATCGAGGATGGTTTTTAACTCGTCTCGCAAAGCAGTTTGTTCTTCTTTTGCCTGACCTGCGAGTTCTGAGCCGTTAAGTGTGACAGATTCACCAGGAATTGGGATTGTTGCGAACTTGCCACGAACGTGACCAAGTGTTTCTTTGCTAAGTGCAAGTGCAAATCTGCGAATCCATTGCTTGCCAATTCCGTTGATGTTCTCATATGGAATGTTGCCCATGGGCAGTGTGTTCATGTTGTTGATGCCGTCAACACCAATGTCGGTGTCACCGGATTGCTCCCAGTTGTTTCCTGGGATGGTAAACTCAACCCACATCTTTTCCGTGTTGTAGTTTCCTGGAATTGGGAAGATGCGAAGGTTGTTGTTTCTAAGTTCGTATGACCAATGAGCAGTTCTTGAATACAGACTGTCTTCGTATGCCATTGCTTGAAGTTTGTTTTCCCAAACTGGGACAACTTGGAAGGTGCTGTCATCTGCATACTGACCATATGAGGTCATGTTGCCAATCACATTTAGGCCTCCGTGATAACCAAAGAATCTCCACATGGCATTGGGTGTCTTGTAGTACACCTTTTTAATGAGCACCTTCTTGTTGCCGACTGAACCGCTGAAATCAACACTGTTCGAGATGATGTCTTGCAGATCGTAGTCCTGCACACCGGATGCTAGGTCGAAATTTGTAGAATACACTGTTGTGTTGCCGCCAACATTCGCTTCTTCAGAGATACCATCAGCAACTCGTCTTGCATATGCATAATCAAAGTTGGGGTACTTCAGAGTGACGTGAGAGCCGCTTAGAGAGTCTTTCAATGGATCTCCGTCTCTAAGGTCCCCTTTGTGATCAAATGTCCCTGTCTGGGCACCCAGCACATCTGAGAGGATGTTTTTGGATTGGTGTATGTTGATAAGGTATGAATATTCTAGGCATGCCTCTTCATATGCCGCATAAACACTTTCTTCTCTAAGTTCAATGTCGAGGACATCGCCACCTAATTTTCTATATGTATATGTTACCTGATCTACTGCTCCCGACATAAAGTCGCTAGAGGAGTATGCTTTTGTTGCAAGCGATGCGGTGACATTTGCCAGCGTTCCGGCTGACGGTAAGACAGATGCACTTGTGTTGCTTTTAGGGGTCAGTTTAGGGAGTGCCATTCAGAGTACCTCGAAAGTTGTAATAATCCATTAAGTAAGTAGTTTAATTTCTTTTGTTTTGCCGCAAAAATGAAAAACCCGCCACAAGGACGGGTTTCTCAGTTTATACTCTGTGTATATTATTAACCAAGAAGGTCAGTAACAACAACTAAGCCGTACATGTCAGGACGAACCATCTTTTTGGCATAGCGAGTCATCACACCCTTGCGAGGTACGAAGTCTTCAGGTCCAAAAATGGTAGGAGTGACTTGTAGTGGAACATATGGGGAGTAAACATAACCGCTTTCGAGAAAGTTGTTACCTTTACGACCAACCAAGATTACATTGCGAGGAAAGTAAGGATCAACATACACTTCCCACTTGCTCTGTAAAGAACCAACGTTAACTGCACCAGAAGTACCTTTGTCATCGTCATGAGTCACATTGGCACGAAAGCCAGAAGTGAATTCAAGGATGTTGGCAACTTCAGGAGAAACAACGATGAACGTCGCTCCGCCACGGAGTGTCTTTCTGTGGATAGTTGCAGAAACGTCATTGACGGTTTCGAGCAATGTCTCATACCATTCAGACACAGTACCAGTGAAGTCAGGACCGTTGGTTCCACCAGCAGTCAAGTCAGCACCAGTTGTGCGATTTACGAATTTACCTGGACGACGGGACCAATAAAGAGTAGATGCAGCTGCACCTTTAATCAAGTCGTTCAAGATTTCTTGGTCGATTTCCAAAGCGATTTGCTCAGACAAGATGCTTGTCAACTCAACTTCAGCGTCGAGGTTATGATAAGCGTTCAAGTCTTGACCCAATTCAGGGCTCCACTTTGCTTTCAACTTTTTGGTTACTGCTGTAACAGCAACACTGTCCACTTTGATATCGATTTCTGGAATCGCTGAGTTTGCTTCCAATCCCCAAGGATCAGTACCGCGAACAGCACCGATGGCATTTGAGGACTCAAAAGTGTCCTTCAAGGGATAAGATGCTGTCAAGGCAGTTGAACCTACCGTGGCGATGGTTGCCGCATTGTGGATAACCATAGTCAAAGTGTTTCCACTGATTGTTGTCAAACGACGAACCAACTTATCGGACCCACTGAGGTCTGTGGACCCCAAGGTACAAGCGATCAGATTGTTTCTGTTCAATTGGGCCCCGGCAGTTGTTCCAAGATCGAATTCGATGGTGGAGACTTCGCCGCCGTCAGCAACGAGATCAGGATCATGGCGAATATCGAGCAAGGAAGCAGAAACTGCTGCACCAGCTGATGGTGTTGCAGTGTCAGAAACAGAACCTGTTGGGGAACTGTAACCAGACTGGAGGTTGTAAAAACCGCCGCCGTCTTCAGTGAGTTCGCTTGCTCCGCCAGTCAACTGGGAAGCAACAACTCCGCCGCCGTATACGGATGCATCGTCTGCAATACCAGCACGAGGGCCGGAAGACAATTGAAAATCCATGAAGAAGATGAGGCCGGAAGGCAAACTCATAGGCTGCACGGATACTAAATCATTAGCAATCAATCCACCGAATACACGACGAACGATTGGAAATGCGACAGCTGCGAAACCTTCAACGTCTCCGCCTGCTGCTCCACCCATTGTGGATGCTTCGCGAAGAAGCTCTTTTGCTTGGTTTTCGAGTAAGCGACTCATATAGTTTTTATCACGGTCATTGCTTAGACCTTCCAACAGACCAGTCTGCTCCCACTTGTTAAGTAAAGCAGTTCCTTCTTTGGAAAGATCACGATCAACAATGCCTTCAGTTAATTTTTCTAATACTGACATTTTAAATTTCTCCTATAGAAATGTTATTTGATTCCCGCCAGAAGTTTCCATCTGGATGAATGGGGATCATTTGATTGTTTTTGTTGTTTTCGAGGCATTCGAATTGACGTGTTGTTACTTACTGCTTCGCTCAGTGATTCAGTTCGTCCGTGCCTCTTTGTAGAGGACGCCACTGTGCTTTGAAGAGTATCGAATACAGTCTTTGCATGCTCAATTGACTTTACTTCTTGAAGTGCCTCGACAGCAATTTGTCTCTGTCGCTCATTAAGGGAGTTGTTTTTAAGGACTTCGTTGATGTAAAGCAGTCTAGCATTTTGTAAACTGAGTTCTTCTAACGTCTTGGTGAGAGTCTGGATTGATTCCTTCATCCCTGTTGTTTCTGATACCAATTTCTTGTTATCGTCTTTAAAACCATCGTTCTGCTCTTGTAAAGCAGTGATTGTTTTTAAAAGTTCTTTTGTTTTGCCGGCAATCTCTTCTAAGTGGAGAGTATCTTTCTTTTCTTTTTTCGCTTCGGCAATAACTGGTTGAGTCTCTTCTTCCACTTTCTCTTCTTCGAGGTGGACTTCCTCAACCGTTTCTTCTTCTAATGTCTCTTCTTCTTCGCCGAGCAATTCTGCTACGATGGCGGAGAGTTCATCTTCCTCCAAGGGGAGTTCATCTTCTTCTTGGATTGCTGGAGTCAATGCGAGTTCTGCTGGTGGCATCTCTTCGTCTTCATCGTCGGTGAATGCTTCTGGTGCGGTGTCTGCAACCATCGTTTCGAGACCACCGAGATCGACAGTGACAGTGTCATCCTTGTCTGGGCATCCGCAGGTGTTTTCGCCGTCGGTTGCTGCAAGGGGAAATTTCATTGCAGTGGGATCTTCAACGGAAGGTTCGATATCCATATCGTCGTCATCCTCCAGAAGACTCTCTAAAACTTTCTTCACTTCAGGTGCATACTTTTCTACAATTTCTGCCTCTGCGCTCTTTAAGGCGGCCTCTTTAAGTGCCGTAGCATCAACGATTGCTTGTTCCAACATTTTTGACATCTTGTTTACTCCCTGTAAAATCTTTGTTTCTGTGCCGTAATGGCCTATATAACTATTATAATTAGTGTTTTCAATCTTTAAAGCACTTTTTTCAAAAAAAAGAAAAAAAAGCACCCCGTTTGGGGGTGCTTTGAGAAAGTAGAACTATTGAAGTTCTAAAAATGATTTATTTTAATTAAACGTTCTGACCGTCAGTGATGTTGGTCTGAGCACCGTTCAGGGTAGTACCCCAAATCAAGTTGCTACCGTCGTATGTGACATAAAGTGTCTGATTTCCGGAAGCTGGAGTGCTGTAATTACCAATACCGATACCCTTCACAGCAGTATTGCCGTTGTCATCGTGACCAAAGTTCACTGAGGAACTTCCGCCCAGGAGTTTGATGGTTGGATTAACCGCATCGAAGCCGTAGTTGGTGCCGTCAGCATAAGTACCAGTATCAACAACACTGATCTGGTAAATCTTATCCTGTGTGAGAGTTGCCGTGTGAATAGAGACGTAATCCGCTGGGGAAGTTTCATAAGCACCAGTGTGAGTAAACACTGTTCCACCGTCAGTAACATTTTCAATCGTGACAGTGATTTCGTCGCCATAGTTATCGTGGTCCATAAGCAACTCAACTACATTGTGTGGTGCAGAACCGACCAAAGGATCGGTGTCGTCGTAGTCAGTGTTGGAACCCGTAAGGTCGCCATCGAAATCTAACCACTCGGAATCATCATTTGGAAAGTGATCCAACTGATCTCTGAATCCGTCACCGTCATTGTCGTTGTAGAACGGCATTGGGTGCCAAGTACCATCTTCGTAGAAATACCACTTTTGTGGTTCTGGGAAGACTGCACGGAAACCTGCTGTTGCCACATACTCGCCTGGTGTGCCAGAAGTAGGAACTGGAGCATTCAAGTAGAACAACTTTCCTTTGTGATCTGCACTTACACTGAGGTAACCGTTTGCTGTTGCTTCTGCAACGGTCAAACGACCAACCTGCATTGTGCCGTCAACAGTGACATTCGCTGCACCGGAAAGTGCATTTGTCAAAGTCAGTTGACCAGCATTAAGAGTCGTTGCGAATGCATTGATTCTGTTCTGCAAGGATGTGTCACCGCCACTTGCATCGCCTGCGCGAGCAGTTGTCAAAGCTGCGACTGCGACTGCGCGGTCTGCTGCTTCGGCAGTAACTCTCTGAGAGAGTGCTGCATCTTCAGATGCACGTGTTCCAGCTTCAGAACTAAGAGTTGCTGTAGCTGTGTTTGTGATTGGTGTTAGATAATTATCTGTAACCTGCTGAATCATGGTGTCTGTGTCTGATTTCATGCTTCCTGTTCTCACCAAGTGATCTGCTTCCATGGCATCAAATGCGGAATCCTTAACACCAACGGCAGCAATACGAGATACCTCTTCTGCATCAATGAGTGTCTGGACAGACGCATCTTTTGTTGTGCGAGTTGATGTCTCAGTACCCAAGGTCGTGGTCAAACTACTAATTGCATCTGCAACTGCCTGATCACTCGCTGCATCAACACTGTCGATGAAACTAATCAAAGCAGAGAGGTTGCTAGGAATAGAACCACTAACCATTTCAGTAATTGAACTGTTTTCAGCACTAATTCTTGTCTGCAATGAGGATTCCATGTTACCGCGATTGGCAACTTGAGTGCCTGTTCTAACATTCAAGGAAGTCATAGAAGAATCGAAAGAAGAAACTTCTGCTGTAATCATAGAAGTCAATTCTGTGTCTCTAACCACTCTTGTGGAACTCTCACTAGAAATATCTGCAGACAAAGTTGCATCTTCACTATCATGAGTTGCCTTTTCGCTAACCAAGCGAGAGGTCAAAGAACTCGTTGCATCGTTGAAGTCTGCAGTTTCGTCAATGATCTCTTTGTCAATCAAGGAAGTGACTGTGGATTGCTCAGATGTGTTTGTGGCAATTTTAGATAGCATAAGAGAGTTCAAAGTGGAAACATCCGCTATTCTCTTCACAGTCTGAAGACTCAAACGATCTTGCAAAGAAGTAATATCTGTAGTCTTGTTTGTATTTGCCGAGTCGATAGCGGCCTGTGTTGCTGCATCAGCTGAAGCGCGTGCAGACAACTCACCTGTGCCGTCAACAGAAGAAGACAACAATGTCTGCAAAGAGGCATCGCCACTTGAGATAGTATCGTCTAAAACCACTTTGTAACTGGCGCGAGTCGAGTTGTTGAGTGAGACGGAGGCGATGCCGTCGGTTCTCTCTTGTTCGATAGAAGAAGAAAGGCCTGTGCTTGAATCTGTACCAAACTGAACTTCGCGGATGGAAGCAGCAGTGGACAGTTGTGTCGACAATGCACTGTCGCCGTTTTGGGCAGCGAGTTCTTCATCGTCGATTTTAGTGCCAAGCGATGTGTTTGCAGCCTGTAATGCTGCATCGGTTGTACCGGATATTGCAAGAATATAGTCAACCATGCCTTCCACTGATTTAGTGTAAGTACCGTTTGAGAACAAGTTGCTGGATCCAATACCCATGTCTGTGACCTGTGTATTGACCGCATCACTTCTTGTTTGCAAAGAAGTGTAGGAAACTGCTCTGGCGGAGACCTGTGTTGATACGGAAGAGCTAATGTTGGTTGCCCTAATGACCGCTGCATCATAAAGACCCTGCAATGAGGTGGTCAAGGATATTCTTTGACCGACGTTAAGTGCGACTTCGGCATCAATGTCTGAGCGAACAGAGTTGATACTCGCGGATGCTGCTGCATCTGAGACATCCCAAGATGTCTGAATACTTGCTGCTTGTGAAGTGATTGCCGCTGCAACACTTGCGACTGCAGCGTCTGCATATGCTTTTATTCCAAGTGTCTCTGCGACGAGGTCGTTTGTGAGACCCTCAACAAAAACTGAACCGGAGAAAACAAGTCTCTCGTCGTTGCGGCCGTTGGAATTAAGGGCACCGTGATCGGTACCGATCTGGCCGGAACCATCATCTAAAAATTTGTGTGTTTCTGTAGAACCCGAAAGTACTACAATACCTTTTTTAATTGTCATTATTTTATCCCTCCAAGGATTTAATAAATTTGTGTTATGCAATAAGCGCTTATTGCAAGATTTTAGACACAATTGTGCCTAGAATCTTTGTGGTAAATAGAATCGAGGTTTGTGGGAGTCTGAGTGTTTTTTATTTATGTTGTTCCCGGCAAATGGGGGGCACAATTAAAAGAGATCTAAAAAGAAAAAGGCACCCCGTAAAGAGGTGCCTTAAAGGAATGTTTAACTATAAAGTTAAATCGATTATTCCTTGTAGAATGGTGACATATGCCATACACCGTTTTCACAGAAATACCATTTCTTGTTTGCCGTGAAAGGTCCGGATGCAGCGAATGTTGCCATATCAAGATAGAACATCATTCCGTTGCGGGATGATTGATCACCTGTTTCATAACCTGTTGGAATACTTGTTAGTGTTCCGATCTTTGTCTTTGCAGAAGGTGCAAGGACCAAACTTCCGAGTGTTGCGTCACCGGTCACATTGACATCTTGTCCTGTGAAGCCTGTTTGCAACAATGCATCAATAGAAGAACTCAGTGCTGTGTCTGCTGCCAGACGAGCTGCTGCTTCTGCAGAGATTGCATTTGAACGAGCAGTTGCTTCTGCATCAATCGCATCTTGAATAAGACTGTCTGCTGTGGAAGCTGCTGCTTCTTCTGCAGTGATGTCGCCAAGCAAGGAGACACGTCTGTTTGCATCAAGTTGAACATATGCTGCTTTATCTGCAACGAGGTCTGCTGCAACTGCCGCTGCATGTGCAGGAATAGTTGTGCCGACATAAGTTCCTTGACGAGTTGTCATGGATGTCAAAGCAGAGTTCATTGAGGAAAGTTCTGAATTCAAGTTAGAAGTCAAAACACCATCAGCGAGATCTGCCGCATCTTCTTCGTCTGCAATTAAAGAATTCATCGTAGAGATGGAGTTCTCTAAAGCAACTCTGTTATCTGAACCAGATACACCCATTTCATCTGTGATGTAGGTGACGATTTCAGAGAATTCGTCCAAGTTGACAGGAGTGTTGATGATCGCATCAAGATCGTCAGACATAGTTGAAACAAGAAGTCTCAAAGAGTTGTGAGCAACTGTGCGAGCATTCACTTCTGATTCAATAGAACCACTGAGCGAATCATGGTCTGTCACCATGTCTGCTTTTTCAGAAGCAACCAAGTCGGTAACAGAGGTGTCTGCAGAAACACGAGCGGAAATCGCTGTGCTTAATTGAGCAGAGTGTGTTGAGTGAGATGAACTCACATGAGCATTGAAATCAACAATGTCCGCATCTAACGAAGCAGTCAAGGTGTTCATGTTAGAGATGCGAATGGAACTACGCTCTGCCAAGTCTGCTTCAAGGGCGGCCTTGAGACTTACTTGTGTGCTGTCCATTGTGCTGATTGATGTGCTAAGTGTACCAAATGCGGTACCGCGATCAGCAACTTCTGTTGCGAGATCAGATTCCAAAGAACCACTCTGGCTGTTGAGTTGAGATTCAATCGTGGAGATTGAGTTCTCAAGAGCACCGTCAGCATTAGTTCTTGCAAGTGCTGCTGCAGCGACGGAACCGGAAACAGTATTGTCGCCAGATGCCATAGAAGCAGTAACTTGACCGATCATGGTGTTCAAGTCGGCTGTCAGTTGAATGTAGTCATCTTCTCTTGCAGAAGTTAGAGTAGAGATGTTTGCTTCAAGAACCAATTCTTGAGCATCTCTTGTTGCAACTTCAGCAACGAGGTCTGCCATAACAGCATTATCGCCAGCGATACGAGCATCCGCTGCTAACCCAAGATCTGCATTCAATGTTTGAAAAGTAGATGCAAGTGCTGCATCGTTTGCAGTATCTTTAGTTGTGATAAAATCAACGATTTCTGTGTAAGTATCGATAGTGTTTGCTGCTGCATTCAATGCCATAAAAGCATCTACATTAGTCTGGGCAGTTGTGTTCAAACCTACTTGTGCAGTATTTGCAACACCACGAGCAGTGTCTTCTGCGAGAATGCGTGCAGCATTGGGAATGTGCCAATTGGTTGATATCGCAGGTGTCTTTGCTGTCTTGTCATTCGTATGAGCAAGGGCGAAAGCCGTACCTGCAGCAGTATCTGCATCAATTACACCTTTGGAACCAGAAGCAAAAGAGTTTGGATATGCGTTAGTGTAACCTGTCAAGGTATCAAACTGTTGATTTTTTCTGTCAGCAATGAGACCTGTGCCAGGGTTGTAATCGTACTGGGCTGTCATGTGGTCTGATGCTGGTATCTTGGCAGCGTTTTGAGTGTAAACTGCGATATCATAAGTCACTTCTGTAAGATCTGAACTTGCGATACCAGGAATGTTGTCGATACGATCACCATTGGCATTTTCGCCAAGATAGATTGCACCTTTGAGATCGATTTGGGCAGCTGTTTTACCAAGTACTACCTCACCGTCGTCT
>Ga0208299_1000299_pt1 | contig 47612 bp, 52 predicted proteins | sample 15_taG_FD_184089 | JGI IMG/M metagenome (GOLD analysis project Ga0208299, IMG submission 184089) | Marine viral communities from the Subarctic Pacific Ocean - 15_ETSP_OMZ_AT15312 metaG (SPAdes) (version 2) | ecosystem: Environmental > Aquatic > Marine > Oceanic | place: Pacific Ocean | collected... | reverse complement strand
GAAGCGTCGATACATCCGCGCGATTACCCGCGGCCAGATCACGACCGGCCACGCCTGATCGTCGCCTGTGGGATGGGCGTCGACAGCTGGGCGATGCTCGTCGAAATGCACAACCGCGGCATCCGGCCGGACCTGATCACCTGGGCAGACACAGGCAGCGAAAGACGGCACACGTACCGAGCGGTGACCGTGCTGGAGAAATGGCTGGCGTCCGTCGGATTTCCGCCGCTGGTGATCGTTCGCCGGCGATGCCCCCGCGCCGGTCACCGGTCCCTGTACGAACAGGCGTGGAACACGGAACAGCTGCCATCCCCGGCATTCCACCAGAATCACAGCTGCAGCATCAGCTGGAAACTGGAACCGCAGCGGAAATATCAACGACTGCTCGGCTGGGTGCTGCGACCGTCGGCAACCACTGCGATCGGATTCGACGCCGACGAAATGCCGACACGGCGCGGTGCGGCGACAGAGGCGATCGGCTACGAATCGACGGAAACCGGCCGGCGAGCGATCAGGTACAGCGTGGACAATGACACCGATTTCGTGCAGTGGTATCCGCTGGTTGACTGGCAGATGACCCGCGCCGACTGCCTGGCCTCGATCACTGCTGCCGGCCTCCCGTCACCGGGCAAAAGCGCGTGCTTCATGTGTCCTATCAGCAAAGCGTGCGAGTTGCGCGAAATGCCGCCCGAGGAATTTGACGCTGCCACCGATCTGGAGGAGCGTTTCCAGGCCGGCCGGCACTTCCGCGGTGAGTACCGCGGCCTGGCATCACAGCGGACCTGGCGTGAGAAACTCGACGACGACACACCCGACGACCCTACACTCCGGCCTGGCAACCTGCCGGAACCGGTGACCGTGGAACACACAGCACCACCAGAACCACAGCTGACCCTGTTCTGATCACAGCCGTGATCAGCCGAACCTGCCCGGCATCCTGGCAGGATGGAGACACTGAACCATGACACAGCAACAGATCATTCTGACGCGCACGCCGGCAGGCTGGCTTGCAACTTTCCCGGATGACCCGGTCATCCTGCAGACGTTTGGCGCGTCGACCGTCCCCACAGCGTGGACCGCGCTCACCGCAGCTGCGACCGTGCGAGCGGAAATCCAGAGCCGCTGGCCGGCCCGCCTGGTGACCGTGGAAGGGGGTGACGCATGACCCGCCCGGCATCCGGCAGGACTGGAGACACTGAACCAATGAACGACATCAGAGCCGCCATCGAGCGGAGCATTAGCCACAACGAAATCGTCAACGTCACCTTCGCGGGAGATTGTAGCGACGCGCTGGAGGCATGCCGCGACGTTTTCACGGGCGAAATTGATCACCACATCGACGACGACAACAGCGTGGACATGTGGGGCTGGACCGCCGCCACCGCTGCGGACTGTATGGACTGGCGACTGAAGATCCGGGTCACTCGACCGTGAATCCATCACCCGGCCCGGCACACACCGGGCCTGGACATGGACGCACGACGCGACCCGCCGACACTGCCCGGCATCCTGGCAGCTGGAGACTACGACCATGACCACACAGACCACAGACGCAATCCGCACCGGTGACCGGGTCACCGTCGACCTGCCGATTTTCGCCGGCGGTTCGTTTTTCGGGGGCCGGCAGCGCGGCCGGCCCCAGCGTATCGGGACTGACCGGGTGACGGGCGTGATCCTGCGCCACTCGTACGGCGAGAAAACCGGACAGCATACGTTCACGATCCGACGTGACGACGGCAGCCTGAAATTGGTGAAGGGCAGAAATTTGTACGGGAACATCGTGGAACACATCGTTGATCTGAACAGTCCAGACCGAACCTCAAAACACAGCTGACCGTGACTGATGCGTTTAATTGGTGAGGGGGGCAATTCGCCCCCGCCGAACCTGCCCGGCTTCCGGCAGGATGGAGATTACGACAGATGCAACGACACCCCAGCATCACCGAAGACCGAATCATTGCCGCCGCCGAACTGTCGATGTTTGGCAACGACTACCCCGGATTCTGCCTGGACTGCGGCGCAGACGCTGAGGGCTGCGAACCGGACGCAGAACACTACCGCTGCGAGGAATGCGGCGCATACGCCGTCTACGGCGCGGAACAGCTGATGTTCACACTGACGTGATACCGTGATTCCTGCACCAGGCCCGGCGCACTGCCGGACCTGGACCAGGACGCACGACCGCGACCGGCCGAACCTGCCCGGCTACACGGCAGGATGGAGATTACGACAGATGCAACGACACCCCGACATAACCCGCTTCCGGGTCGAGCAGTCGCGAATTAAGGCACAGATCACTGGCGATGCCTGCGGTTGGTGTTTTTCCTGCGGCTCACAGGTCTGGACCCCTGACCGTGAAATCCGCCGACTCGAACGCTGCGACGTGTGCGGACTGCACGCAGTTCACCCCCTGGACATCGTTGAGGCTGCACTGCGTGGGCGTGACAGCATGGTCCGCCGGTCGCTGGCGATCACTCAGGCGATTGCTGACCGGCTCGACCGTGAGCAGGGGGATCTGTGATGTACCGACTGCCTCAGACCAAGGTCGTCCGTGTGAGCGGCGACCGCAAAACCGGCCCCGTTTCCGCCACGTATCGCCCGGTCGGGCCTACCTGCCCGCTGGGGTGCGGACTGCTCGACGATGGCTGTTACGCCCAGCGCGGACGGGTGAACATGCATCAGGCGGCAGCTGCCGACGACGACGGTGATCTGGACCAGGCCGCGGGAATGGATCTGCTGCGGCTGATGGTTTCCGGTGGCTGGTTTCGCCGGTGGGGAGCATACACGCGGCTCGATGTCGCCTACGTGCGGCAAGTCATCGCCTGGCATGCCGGACAACCCCGGACGCATGGCTGGAGCTACACGCACGACTGGGAGGTCTGGGACCGTGCCGGAGTCGGGCCGGACGCCTGGCCCCCGAACCTGACGATTCTGGCCAGCTGCGACGATCTGCCCACCGCTCAGGCTGCACAGGCGGCAGGCTGGACGACTGCGCGAGTGATTGACAGCCCCGCAGACCGTGCAGAAAATGAAATCGCCTGCCCATACGACAAGGCCAAAAGCGGCGGAACCGTGCCGGATGTAACCTGCAGAACCTGCCGATTGTGCTGGGAACCCCCTGCCGGCCGGCACATTGCCTTCCTCAAAATCTGAAAGGGACAACATGGACGACAACAATCTGGACCTGATTGCCTGCCGCGCTCTGATCGAGTATGCAATGGGCCAGGCGGAAAATGGGGCCACCGCTGCGGAGATTCTCCCGGCAATCCGCCTGGCGCACGAGGCAGCGCACAACGTGCGACTGACAACCTGGTCATCGCCCCATGAGGAGGCACGCGATGCCGATTGACTGGACGATTGAGGTGGCACGTGGACCGTGGCACGGGGAAAAACCGGACGGGGCAGCGATGGAATCAGTATATGACTTTCTCCGAACACTGACCGTCACAGAACTCCGGCAGATCAACAGCGAGGCTATCCGGCAGGCGTATCTGACCGGCAGTCGCTGCCAACTTTTGCTGGCGTATCAATGTCTGGAAACCGCGCGCCGCTGGAATTCCGGGCAGTGGCAATACCAGGATGCCCAGAAAGGGGAGGAGCCACGACATGCTGCACAATGAAAACGCGCCTGCATTTCAGACGCTACAGGAACGATATGACTACCACCCCCACGGCACTTGCGAGTGTGCCGCACCAGTGGAACACGCTGGAGGCTCACTCTGCTGGCACTGCCTGCGGGCAGCTGGTGACCGTGACACACCGACAGCGGAAACACCTACAACCCCGAAACAACGCCGGCTGTGGTAGCCGGCGACCACGCCGCACCTGCCCGGCATACTGGCAGGAGGAGATTACGACCATGACCACGACCACGACAATCTACCGAGTGATCTGCAAAACCACGACCAGCCTACAGCCTGACTGTACGCACTGGCGCACGATCGTGCTGTACTGCGGCACAGATCACACTGACGCACAGGTCGCATACCACGGCAGCGAGCCGGAAGATTCCGGCTACAGCTACGGCAATCCCGCCCGGCGAACCATTTTCGAGCAGCTGGACGCTGCCTGTCCGGTTACGCACGTCGATGCATTTTCAGACGCAGAGGACTGAGACCGTGATTCCTGCACCCGGCCCGGCAACCGTCGGACCGGGACCAGGGCGCACGCTGCGACCAGCCGAGAGTGATCGCGTTTTGCGATCCAGCCGACACTGCCCGGCATCCTGGCAGACTGGAGATAACGACCATGGCGCACGTCATCCTGCACTTTTCTGGCTCGCTCGATTCCTACGGTTGGGAGGCCACGCCAGCTGACCGTGACGCCCTGAATGCGCTAATGGCCGAGTACGTTGCTGATCTCGGACATACGGTGACTGTCGGGATCGACACCGACCACAGCGGAGACTCTCACGACTGGGATGACAACGAATTCGACAGCCAATTCGACAGCGAGGAACGACTGGCGGAAATGATGCGAGCCGCCTGGGTGTATGCCTGTGGCCAGCACGAACCTGTGACCAGCCAAGAGTGATCGCGACCAGCCGACATAGACCGACATAGGCCGACATAAGACCGACATAGACCGACATAGACCGACATAAGCCGCACCTGCCCGGCTCCCGGCAGGACTGGAGATTTCGAACAATGCAAGACATCATCACGTCAATCCCCTGGCACTGTGGCAACTCTGATGGCTGCAACGTCGGCTGGCATCGGGCGACCTACTGGATCGACGACGAAGTCGAGACCGGCTTCACCTTCGACGAATACAGCGACGGCGACCATGACCAGTGTCAACAGTCCGATCTACCAAGCTACGAAGACGAGCGGAAAGCATGGGACGAGTACCGGCAGCACGTCGCCGCTACCGGCAACGACCCGCTGGGCGAATACTTGGTCGAAACAGCGACCAAGACGACCCAGACCTGGGAAGTCGCTTTCAGGAACTCAATCGGTGGCGTCCTCTGTTGCTGGGGACGCCGCAACCGACGTGGACCGCACGTTCGCGCCGACGACTTGCCCGAGCAGGTCAAAGACTTCCTCGGCCTCGAACGGCGAGAGGGTGCTGCCCGAAACTATTACTACCCGGAAGGAATGGAACGACTGAAACTGGACGTTGCCGAAGAGGGTTGCAGGGTCATCCGAGACCGCAGCTACTTCCGGTTCATCCTCAAAGTCGAGGTCTCGACGCCTCGGACTGAATCCGCGATCCGGCGTGACCTGGTCGCAGCTGCCCGGAAAGGAGGGCTGAAATGACCGAAACCATGCACACCATCACCCCGTTTGTCCTGATCGCGGGTTTATTCCTGCTGATCATGACGACACTGGTGGACTGGATCAGACACCGTGACCGGATCACGGTCGAGAGTGATCGCGATCTGCAGTCCGACGACACGATCGACAGTGACTGCCCGCACTGCGGGTCTACGGAGGTCGATACCGTGGACCCTGACCTGTACTGCGGATCATGCGGAATGCCAGTGGTATGACGCACAACACGACGCAACCGCAGATTCGATATTTCTGGCGTTTTATGGACGATTCGGTTCCGTTCGGTTCCGTTCGGTTCCGTTGGCAGTTCCGTTCGGTTCCGTTCGGTTCCGTTGGCAGTTCCGTTCGGTTCCGTTCGGTTCCGTTGGCAGTTCCGTTCGGTTCCGTTCGGTTCCGTTGGCAGTTCCGTTCGGTTCCGTTCATGGCAGGATCTGTGTGCTGTCTCACAGACCTCGAAGTGCGATTAAGCTGCGATTAAGGGGGTTGGATGTTCTCAGCCCCCCCTGATTTTTACCATGAAGTGCGATTAAGCTGCGATTAAGGGGTTGGATGTTCCAGCCCCCTGTTCTCTTACTGCAGAGGAAACGCCATGAGTTCTGTCGAAAAACTTGAAGCAGCATGGAAAGAATTTGAGACTCTCACTGCTGAGACAGCTGAGTTTGGAGCGGCTGACACTGAACCTGACGGTGAGTTTCAGCACTGTATCCGCCAGCATTATCTCAGACGCCCGTATCAAATTCCGGTTACGCCTGATGACTGGCAGATATTTGAAATGGCTGGTGCTAAGGCAGTCGCCCGGCGGATGACCGGGAAGTTGAAGAAAGTTCTGAAGGCTATCGACAGCTTCAAGCCTGAGGAACACGCAGCCCTGCGTGAATGTCTCGATGGGATGCTGTGGAGAGTGAGTATCTAAACGCAAGAGGTGAGGGGGTTGGCTGTTTCAGCCCCCCTGATTTTTACCCTGACTGGAGGATTGCTATGACGATACGTGTAATCGTCGAGATGGAGGTCGTGCAACTGGGTGTGGATGAAGCTGGGGATCCACGATTGTGGCTAACCTCAGCACCACGGCAGCGGGTTGTCGAATGGATCAAGGACAATTTGTTAGCCGACCGCCTGGTTGTGCGGGGCGCATGCAATGCGCTTCCAGAAGACTTCGCTGCCGACTTCCCGCTGGCAGACGATCACACCTGGATCCGCATCCATGACAGGCTCGAACCAGAGGCAGGCATCCGCGACCCCTTGATGCCTGCAGGAGAGAGGTTGCGGACACAGATTGATCACCGGTTCGGATGCTGCACGGTCGAGGTGGTGGAACCGTGCCAGTTCACCTCGCAGCCCTTGGAGGATGAGGTACTCCGGTTCCTCATAGAATCAGGCAGGAACAAGGACCAGACCGTGACTGACTGACCCAAAATCAGTGATCGCGATTCGCGATCCAGCCGCAACTGCCCGGCATACCGGCAGACTGGAGATTACGACCATGAAACAGACAACCACACCCCCAGCCGAATTCCACACTGCCCTCGTCGAGTGGCTCAGATCCGGAACATATCACGATTTCTGGGACTCGGACGACCCAGTCCACAGCCGCTGCGGCAGGCTGTACACCCAGTCGCAGTGGCAGGACCGTGGAGAACCGTACGGAAACACCGCTGCAGGAGGCACGCTGATCACCGAAGGCGACCTGTGCGTGGCCCTGAATTACGGTTTCCCGAGTGACGGAGACTGGCAATTGATGGAACAATTCCAGACGTTCCTGGCCGGCCATGGCTACTGGTATGAATGCGGATTTCATTGGAGCCTGCATTTCTATCCGTTGGACGATTCTGCGGACCTGGGCCAGGGAGAATCCACCACGGCACAGCAGTTATCGCCCGGCGATACAGCAATCCGACACCTCTGGCTGGACTGCCGGTCGATCATTGACCTGAACGACGATTTCCCACTGCACCCAGAACTGTTCACCGCGCTGCAAAAGAGCCTGCTTGAAATCCAGGACCACTTCCCACACTGTGACCCAGAATAGAGACCGTGATCTGATAAAGGGTGAGAGTGATCGCGATTCGCGATCGAGCCGCAACTGCCCGGCACCTGGCAGGCAAATACACAGGGAGTACACACCGATGAATGTCACCGAGATTACCGATCCGAAACTCCTGGCAAAACATCAGGTCACGGAGTTCAAGATGACGATCACCGGGGCGATCTGCGACTACTTGTCCGCTGCGCCGGACCTGAATAACAGGCAGCTGGCACGCCTGCTGAAACACGACAAAATACTTCGCCGGCCGACGAAATCGTTCCACGTACTCGCATCTCAGATGCGGCGGAAACTGGGCCTGCGCAGGGCATGGAGATAGTGCAATGATAACTCTGCAGAGAACCGGCCTGCCAGACCTCACCTTCGACGGTGACATGATTGGTCGAGGCGGCAGGCGACCGGAACACGCGAAACCTGAGTGGACTATGCGTTGGCATGTGGTCACGCTGTACCGTACCACTGCCGGGACTCTGGTCGGTCAGGTGGAGTATGTGACCGAAATCGAACGTGAAAACGACGTGACGACCGTGTTCGCCGGTACAGACCGGAAGAGTGATCTGATCGAGCAGCTTTCGAAATATGATCCCTACCAGTATGTCGATCAGTATCCAGACCACCCGCGATGGGATCAGCGGGAGGAACGACGCAAGGCGTTAATCACCGCTAGATACAAGGACGCCTGCGTTGAGGCATATGCCGGTGGAGGCATCGTGGAGACTCTTGACTAACGAAACACTCCACACCAGTAGTGCCGGCCGGCCGGGGAAACAGCATGCCCCCAGCCGGCCTTTTTGTTGCCTGACAGCATCCACCGCAGGTGAGGGGGAGAGTAAATCCAGCTGCGTACCGCTGCAGCTGGAGTCCGATAGCCAATTGTGATCACCTGGTCATTTGCACCGTGTTCGTAGTATTCATGCCGTGCCATGTACTTTGCGTGCTGCTGGGCCAGACGACAACAGTCCTCATCCAGTGACTGTTCCGCCAGCCCATAGTGTCTGCGCCACTGCATCGCTGACCGGTGCATCGCGACCGTGGACGGATCGTGAATTGCGGATGGTATGCCCGGAACAAGGCACAACAGCAGAATCGTCATGGATTCAGACCATCTTGAGGCATTGCGAACGTAACTCATTCATCCTGTTGCATCCGCTGCAACTGCTCGATCAGACGCTGCATCTGCTGGTCCTGAGTTTCGATTTTCTGCTCGACCGTAGACGGATCGTGCGTCACACGGTCGATCGCCGTACTGGCTGCGGTCGAACCGCCAAACAGGACCATGAACAGAATGCCGGCATTTTTCGGAGACAACCATCTGGCCGCACTTTTCAGATCATCCAGTTCAGACATAGCCTTCTCGGTGACAGCCAGCCGCGACTCCAGCACATCGAGCTTTGCGTCCATCTTAGCCAGCCGCTCCCGGTGCGCATCGGGATCCGACTCGCGAACGTCATCGCTCACTTGCTTGACCGTAGTTTCGAGCTTGGCAACCTGCATCGTCAAACGCATGATCGCGTTCGTTTTGCCGCCCGATCCCCAATCCATCGAATGAATGTTCTCATCAGGTGCGTTCATCCCGTTCCTTAATGAACCCAGCTACCACGGCATTCACGACCGTGAGGGTACGATCAGCCACTCGTTTCGGGTCCGAATCCGACAACCGCTGCACGATCGCTGGAGTGACCGCACACACCAGCTGCCATCGATCGGCTGAAGACAGATTTTGGGACACAGTGTCCCGAATCGACATTGCTGTTTTCTTAGTCGTTCCCACTTGTCACCTCCGTTGCTGTTTCGTTTTTGTCGCGTGGCCCGAGGCCACCATCTGCTCCGCTATCGACGACTCTCCATCCGGTAGCCACACCTGTCCCAGCACTCGCCCAAACGTGAACGATTTACCCAAATCTGTGTAGTTCGGTATCTGCAGAACTACCTGACTCCCCTCCGGAAGTATCGATTTCAGGTGATCCCGCGCAGCGAAACCCTTGGCTTTCTCCGCTTTGTCGCGAGTCCGGATTTCACTACACCAGCAATCCAGAATCCTCACACGCATACGGCGAGTGACTTGGACCGTGAGAGTATCACCGTCGTAAACACTCACCACCGTAGCCGGGGTTGTCCAGCCAGTGACAGGGGCCGGTTCAGACACTGACACACGCCCGATGCCAATACCAACAAGGCCAATAAGGCTGATCAGCACGTATCTACGCATCGGTCGCATCTCCATTCAGCCGATCGATCTCCGACTGCAGAAACGCAACACGCTCATCTCGCGCCTGCGTGCGACGACGCTCCAGCCTGTTCGTAGCGACAGCCTTTGAGGCTTTCGTACCCAAACCCAGCAAACCTTTTTTGCTGAGAAGATTGGACGCCCAACTGCCGGCCTTGTCCGACAGCAAATACACCACCGCACCCTGCAGGACCGTGCTTCCCAGTATTGCCGTAATCATGCCGCACCTCCTATCTGAGCCAGTTCGTCCGCTTCCTGATCCTCTTTTCGCCGGCGTAGAAACGCTCGAATAGCACCAATCAGGCCAATCAGTGCCGCCGGCTCAAGTGCTTTAATCTCTGTGACCTGACCCTTGACCAGATCGATCGAGGATTTTACGTCCTTTTTCAAGGCCAGCGCACCCTTCGCTTTCAGAAACGGGTTCCCGCTGCGGACGTTCTCGATGTCTTTTCGCAGCTGGTCTGCCTGCTCTGTGAGCTTTTTCTCCACATCCGATTCCGCCGACCGTGCGACAGTCAACGCATCTGACGCCTCAGCCTTAACTGCTGCCACATCGTCACGGAGACTCCGCACCGCTCCAATTTTCTCGAACAAATTGCCAGATTTGATCGCAGTGATGTCCTCTCGCAACTCATCAATTGACTTGCGCAGATCAGACGTCGGTGCGGGAGTGGTTTCCGGTTTCGGGACCGTGTCGGACACCTTCTCATCCTCATCCAACGGATACGGTTGTGGGAAGGGGGCGGATTCCGGCTCACCCACCACCACCGCAGCCACACCGTCAAGGATCCCCGCAATAAATCCGATCAGACCACCGCGACGAGCAGGGAGATACCCAGATTTGTACTGAGTGCTGCCACGTACCCAGACCACCGGAAACACGATCCGACCACCGTTGTATTTCGTCGCTCGACAAAACTCCTCAAACAACTCGCCACCATCCTGCCAGGTACGAGTTGACCGTGAATAGTTCTCGACAACCATATTAAACTGGCGGAAATGCCCCTGCTTTATGTCATTCTTCAGCGCATCACAACCGCCGCAGTTTTCTGTCACAAACGCCACAACCTGACGCTGGGCCTGAGCCGGCTGGCGATCCGTCACCGGCAAATGCTCGGCTGCGACTGGTTCCAGTAACTCCGGACCTGGGGCAGTTTTCTGCGCCATCGCCACAGCAGATTTCAGTGTGGAGAGCTTTACGCAGCCACTCCCCCAGTATTCCTGGTGCGGAGTGTGCTGCGGACCGGTCACCGAACAAACCATACCGATCACCTCGCCGGCCGCGTTCAATACCGGGCCTCCGCTGTAACCTGGCCGCACCAGACAGGTGATTTCCATCTGATACTTCCCAATCCGTTTGACACGGCCGGTCTGCTGCTCAAACTTCATTTCCGGATACCCCTGAACGCGGCAGAAGTCTCCCACCTCCGGGTCATCACGGGCCAGCTGCAGCGTGTGATATCGCTGCGGCAGCTGCCAGACCGTGACCCCATCTCGCGTGGCCTCCTTCGTACCATCACTGTTCGCCGGTGCGTGCCAACCAGGCAGCATCGGGTTCATTTGCAGCGTAGAAACGCGGGTCGCCGATGATCCACCCACCAGATTGATATGCGTCTTCGACGGGGGAACACCATGAATACAATGCAGCAGCAGATTGTTGTCCACAACGAATGCCGTCGCACCACCAACCCGCATGAGAGGGTACTCAACCGGCCGGTCTGCCCATCCAGCGGTCAACAGCACGATTGACGCAGCGGTAATACTGATCATTTTTTGGTCTCCAACGCCTGCAAATAATTGTCCATCCCGTGATCGGAAATTACGACGCTTCTGCCTCGCATCAGATTCCGCACGAGAGCCACCATCCGCACACCCAGGCCCGGTCTCGGCCACAGCTGCCCGTCATGAAGGATGAAAATCGGCACGCCGCAGTGCGCATACCTGATTGGAACAGGCACTCGCGCCACGACATCTGCCCGGTTGACCACCCGGTAATACCGACCAGCATTGGACAGGCCAAATACGCGGGCGAAACGACGATTGCCCACACGCGGGGAACCGAAGGTAGCAACCATGCGAAACGGGAACCGTGATGCCGCAAGGGTGGCGAGCGATCCACCCAGAGAATGACCGCATATGAAGAGGTTTGACCGGCTCTCATCACTCAGACGACCAAGTGCCGATTCCAGCGACCCCTCAACCGACCGGAACGCACGGTGGAATCCGTGATGGACCCTGCCGCCACACACCCAATCCACCTGCGTGATCATCATGTCTGTCAGAATATCACGAAACCTCCGCAAGAACGGAGTCTTGACCGAGAGCAGTTCGATCAACTGCGGAGTCTCCGTTCCGCGAAAGGCCAGCACGCTGTGCGTGCCGTAATCGTGCAGAAACGCCTGCGTATCCGTGCGGCGACTGTGAATCAGTTCCCCGCCAGCCGGAGCATCCGTGTACGCATCAGCCGCATGCACTGCCAGCGCATGCACAGCTTCACGGTCCCAACCACCCTGATATTTTTCCAGCGCATCCACTGCGTCAACTTCTTCCCACCCCCATCTGCATTTTACCGCCGACTCTGCAAAACGGAACTCCAGTCACCGGTAACTGTGCGTGACTGCGTCAAACCGCGGAGGCGCATATCCAGCCGGCAGTTCAACATCGGCACCCTCCAGTTCTGGCATATAAACCGTGATGGCATCCCGAAGAAGTACCATCCTGGTCTGTATTGCCAGTGTCGACTGCGGGTCGCGATGCTGAAAATCTCTGCGCAACCAGGTCAACCACTCCGGAGTCAAACGCCGAAACATCACGTACCGGCCACCCAACAATGGCAATGGACAGTCATCAGGAAGGACGGACCACTCCAGCGGAACCGCCAGCCAATTCAAACCCCTCGAAACCCACAGCCCCATAGGAACCTGAACCGGATTGTCCGCAAACCCAACCTCGCAATGGCCCATTGAGTCCATAATTCGCCATTCCTCAGAACGTATCAGTGGACGGATCATGGTCTGCCTCCCCCGCATCATCTGCATCATCTTCGCTGTGACTCTCGGTGCGCAGCCGCTGCGTCTCAGCAATCAACGTCTGCATCACAGTCTGAGTATTCAGCCGCACCGGCATCGAGACCGTGTGAAGCACAGCCTGACGCGCCTGATTCTGCGTGTTCGCACGCACCCACCACCGTTTCACGGCATCCGGCGACACTGCGACTGTGGTTTCCCACAACGGCCGCGTATCACCGTTCGACTCGGTCACTGCCGTCAGAAAATCCTGAAAAACCTTTGGCGATTCCCTCTCCTCAACAGTCTCTTCAACGGTCTCTTTGCGATCCACTCTCGCCGCTTTCTTCTTCCCCATACCAGTACCCTCCTACTTTCTACGTATCCAAGGAAATAACTCGTCAATCCGCACACGCCAATTCGATCCTGACGTCGTTGGCCCGACACCAGCATGCTCTGGGTACACCCCGAATCTCCGCTTAAACGCGGAATGAGCGTTTGAATACTGCCGGCCGCTCCGTCCGAACGAGTATAAAATTCCCATCCATGCCTGCTGTTTTCGCTGTGCCGCTGTTTTTTCGGCCGGCCGACCCGGCTTACGCCGCTTCACGGTCACCAGATTCCCGTCCGCAGTTTCGGCCTGCTGGCCCTTCTGTGTCTTTGCGAATCCACAGTTCGGGCAACGGCGATAATTTGCGGCCAGCAACACAGTACACTGTGGACACAGCCGCTCTGGCATTTCGTCCGCTGACCGGACTCGCCGCTCGTCCTGAGTCTCTACGACCGTCTGACCCGGAACGGACGACCATTCACGGTCCTCGGTCGGCCAGCCGTGTTCCCATACCGCGCCCGCATGATCGATCACAATCGCATCGGACTTGGACGGATGCGACCGCAGCACTCGACCGCACATCTGCAGGTACAGACGTCTCGATCTGGTTGGACGGGCCAGCACACAGCAGGACACACACGGCAAATCCCACCCGCGCGTCAACGTCGCACAATTGACGATGATCTTGTTTTTTCCGCTCTCTGTGTCCCGGAAAATTGCATCACGTTCAAACCGGTGCGTCTCGTCGATGATAAACGCTGCCGGAATCCCAACACCATTGAAGTGATCACAAACAGCTGCCGTATGAGCCTGATCCACGCAAAACACGACCGTGGGACGGTTCTGACCGTGCTTGACCCAATGCTCTACGATGTTACCCACCAACTTCGGACGCCGCATCCTCTCACTCAACCACGGTTTCGACCAGTCTCCCGCGCTGGTTCTGCCGCCAGTCAGGTCGGGACGGGAGGGCGAAAACACACAACCAGCCGGCACATCCACCAGACGACCACTCTCAATCAGCTGTGAATACGTCGCCACCGTGACCAAACTTTCGTACATTGGCAGCGTGTCACCCTGACCGGTAATAGGAGTGGCGGTCAGACCGATAACAGATCGCGAGCGACTCAGAATCTCCATCCACTTCGGAGAAATCGCCACATCCGCCTCGTCGACAATCCACAGGTCCGGTTCCTGCCACGAGATATGCCCCCACCTCTGCTGCAGCGTGTCTTTCGACACGATCATCAGGTCAGCATCCGGGTCGAATTCGTATCCCGAATCACCCATCAACACGGTAAACCGCAGGCCAGCCGCTTCTGCCTTCGCCGCTTTCTGCAGTATCAACTGCCGACCGGACGTAATGAAACCCACACGAGTACCACGTTCCATACACAACGACTCGATCCCCAGCGCAATCACAGTTTTGCCCGAACCAGTTGGGGCCACCAACAACAGATGCGTCCTGCCGCACTCCATCTCGTAACGCAGAGCATCGATCGCAGCCTGCTGATACTGATCCAGCACAAACGGACCGACCTGAATCATGATTTCCTCCGCAACCAGCCGCGTGAATTGCATCGCTTGCACCCGGCCAGCTGGCAGTCAGGACAGGGACCAACCGGCTTCCAACTGATCAGTTGACCGTAGATCGACTCCAGATTCTCATCCCAGGAATCAGGCCAGCGGTGTTTCGACTTCCCGCTGACGTTCAAACCACGGTCAATATTGATCAATTCGGTCTTCAACTGCGGGATCAGAGTCTCGATGCAGGTGGCGAAACGCTGGATGAGACGACTCAATTTTTTCTCCTTCGACGACTTTTTCTTTTTGGCCGTCGCCGTCGCCTGAACCAGTGGCTCACCGCTATCGTCCCATTTTCGACCGGCACGAATGTTCTCGACGCATGCCTGTGTGTCGCCGGCAGCGATCGCCAGGATGTCCGCAACAGTCAGCGGCAGCTGGTCAGATTCGATCTTTCGCGCCACCGTCTTATCCACGACCTTGATTTTGTCGATTGCATCGGCCAGCTTCTTGTTCCGCCTCACCGTGCGAGACGACACCTTTTCCTGCTGTGCGATCTCCTCACTGAGTGAGGATGTTGAAACAAAACCATCCCCTCGCTCACGCTCCTGCTGCACACGCAACTGGAGCAACCGCCCGCGTTCAACCCGGACCTGTTGCTCCGACTGATTCCGCCTCGCCAGCTGCATCTCGATCATCGCGACACGAGCGTCCAGAATCGACCGCACATCATCCAATATATGTACTTCCGGGGGCGGGCTACCGAGAAACTTTCCACGATCCTCGTACCATTTCTGACGGTTGTGGCCGTCGAGAAGCACGACCTGCTCGCCAATCCTCGCGGCGAGTAAAGGATGCAGAATTCCGTACTGTTCAAGTTTCTCACGCAGGCCCAGATACTGATCGTGCGGCAGAGGATTCAGGAATTCCTGCAGTTCCTCCAGGACCGTGATCTTGGAGTAATCAATCGGCGTCACTTTCTTGTTCTTCTTCATCCTTTTTTCGGCCTCCACTGCCTGACATTGTTGTGTCCCACGCTGTCAATATAGGCCCGTAACGCAGGAAATCCTGCTGGGCTGCGTACCCTTTATCATCCTGTTTCAGCGGGATCGTCAAGATTTCATCGATCCAGAAACGCGACATCCGAACCGCCCGAGACATCCATTCCTCGGGCGATTCACCTCGTGGACGCGCCACCACCCGGTTTTGACCGGTGCGAGCCTGGATCGACGCCAACCGAACAGCTTTCGCATGTGGATCGCGTGGTGGCACGTAATCATCATTGGAAAAATCACCCGCTTGCGCCATTCAATTCGCTCCTTCGAACTGCCACAACGGCCTCCAATTCCGCCTTGAAGTTGGGGGAAGTCTTCAGTGCCTTCTCACGAACGGAATCCAAATCAGACATGTCCGTCGCGTGTGCAATCAACTCAACCGCACGATCAAACGCTGCATCTCGACGATTAGAACGCTGATGTGCGACCGTGTCCGGATCATCTCCAGTTTCGATGAGGAAAAATTGCCGCAAGGCGTATTTCATCGCCATCGTCATCAATTTTGAACTGGCTTTGTCGCCACTGTCGGCCGCTTCCGCCAGCACACGGACATCCTGAGATTCAATTTCGGTGCTGAATCGATACGTCACAACCGCACGCACATGCCCCATTCTGCGGTCATTCAATGTCCGATACTCGGATTCGGACACAACGTCAACCGACAGAGGACACACTGTCAACTCCGCTTTCCGCATCGCTGGATGCATTGCAGCAATGAGTTCAGCCTCAGACATGAACGTGTAATTCAGACCACCGGAGCGGCTTTTTCTCACGTACGGAACTTCTGCCATCACCTGCAGACGAGCCTCATGCAGTGTCCGCGGCTTACGTCTCGTTTTGGCAGCAGTACCCGCTGCCTTCTTCTGCCGTTTCACACCTTTCTTCTTCTCAGTCATACCCACACCTCCTCGTTCGCAAAGGCTGCACGGTCCATCGGGAGTGGGTCCATCGCCCCATAACCCTCGTTATGCCAGGACAGCGGAATGCCCTGCGAATCACACTTTTCAGGATTCTCTGCTGCTACCGCAAAGTGGTCACATATCGTGCGCAGTGTCTGCATATTTTTCACTGTCGCACGCTCCAGTTCGTGTTCTGGCACATACCAGACATTCGCCTCGCACGCCGAACCACTCCGCATCACTGCTTCACTGGTCACCGTGATAAACCGAAATTCGCGGAATCCGGTGACAAACAGATAGTGGGCGGCTTGGTACTGCAGGCCGTAATTATCCAGCGCATCGCGCAGAAACTGATGCGGGTTGAGTGCCTTTGTCGTCTTGAAATCGACGACGCATTCTGGCAAAACAAGATCGCACAACGCTTTGCACTTCTGCCCAAATCCTGGGTCGTACACACACGCCATTTCCACGTTGCCAGCCTTTTTTCGGCCAACGTATTCCCGGCAGGCCGGCGAATCGTACACTGCGTCAACCTGTCGCCGAATCACATCCAGCTGGTCGACCGTGATCAGTTCCTGGCCTTGAGATGCCGCATCAGCCGTGACATTCTCCTCATAGAGCTTGTGCGACGGCAAACGGCGATTTAACGCCTCGCCGACCGTCGCACGCTTCGAGCCGCTGCCGCTCGCGTCCAGTGACAAATTCACACAATCGACAATCGCCTCGTCGTCGAGCGTTTCACTGATCACGCGATAGGAGTCTTCCCACTGCTGAGGGTCTTCCATCGCAGCATGGAACGCTGTACCCAACTTTGTGGCCGTCGTCCCAGGTGACTTTTTCGTCCTCGCCACATACGTGACATAGTATTCGAGCGGACTGACCTTCTCGTACATCCGCAGCCCCCCACTGGAGACCGCCTCCATCGTGTGATATTCCTCAGCGGAAATATCCAACCATTCCCTACTCATCACCACTCCTTTCCCCCCGATTCGAGGGCGAGATTTCTGATCTCCAAACCTTCACGGTCGGCCGCGCCTTAACACCAATGCGGACCTTTCTGCTGTCGTGGGTGACCTGATTGACCACCACTAGAATCTTCTCACCGCAGCCGCAGATAATTTCCAGCGACTCCCCTGCTTTTCGAGTCAACGCAAGCATCTTTGCACCTCCATGCGACAAAAAATCCGGACACTGTGTCCCAAAATCAGGGCCGGCACCTCTGCGTGACGTGATTCCTGGAAAAACTACCTTACTTGTCGCACTTCCAAGCGAGGTAAGGCACAGGCGAATACCAGTCAGTGCCGGCCCCTTGTGATAAATGCCGGTCTCTCCCGGCTGTCACGCCCGTGCCTTTTGATCATCAATAGCATTCCGGCGTTCCCGCTCACGTTTTTAAGGCTCCGTGTTCGCCTCCTGCGAATGCGACTCGTCCGTTGAGTCCACGGAGCCGACCCGAGCGTCCACACGGCGAGGGTGTTTCACTCGGCCCCAAGACAAATCCTCCACTGCGTTGCGTACCACGGTTGAGCAGCACAACGACAGTGACTCGATGGCCTCCTTCAGGTCAATCACCAACTCAAGCTCACCGGGACACGGATGACTATTTTCGCCAGCCGCCCTTGCCTGGCGAAACTCACCTTCGATGTAGTCCAGCAGATCACGACTGGACTCCAGACTTTCTTTGAGGTTCTCGAAGGTAGACTGATCGCACACACTTTGCGATAGAATCACAGCTGCTGCTCCTCTAGTTTGGTCAAGCGGTCATCAACCAGAGACAGCCGGTCGTCCATTGCCCGGATCTGATCGGAAATTGCCGCCCACTCGCTGGCCCGTTTGGGTCTCTTCCGATTTGCGTTGACAGACACAAACTCATCGCCAGGAACGCCTATCGTCTTGAACAGCGATAATACCACATGCCGTGTCAGGCATGACCGTGGCACATCGCTGCTCAGAGCGATTTTTTCGCCGATCGACAGGTAACCCATCGCCGGATGCAATTCGCCCGCGAGGACCAGTTCATCCAAGGCGCGCGCTGCCAGATATTTCTGGTCCGAATTCATTCTGCCCATTGCCTCTCCTTTGTAAACTCGCGCACCACACCCATTGTCCCTCCCTTGCAGGGGGAACCTGCTGTTGAGCAGTGTGCCTGCCAGATGCTGACGGTGACTCGGATGAGCCTGCAATGGTCGGGCCAGGGTGACAGGGTGCGTCATTGCCTGGATTCGTTTACCGTCAGTCCCTGTTTAATGGGTCGTGAACCCATGCCCCCAGGCCACTCATCGTCATCCTGACCGGTTCTGTCGGTCGCCCTGTGAGCAGACAAGGGCGTGGTTTTACTGCCCATCCTTGATGGCGATGTCAACATTCTCTCATCGCCATCATCAGAACGGGATCTCGTCACTGCTGACTTTCGGTGCAGGTGCAGGTGCAGGTGCAGGTGCAGGTGCAGGTGCAGGTGCAGGTGCATCTACGCGGTGATCGTCCTCTATCGGACGCCAGGCGTCCGCTTCCGCATTCAGGAAGTATTTCACGTCCGAATCACTATCCTTCTGCCAAGCGCGTCCTCGAAGGCGATACCTGACCGTGATCTCATCGCCCGCTTCCATCGTGCAAATATCGCAGTGGTCGCGGGTGAACTCGACTGGGACGAGGTTTGTGTACTCACCTTCGTCCTGCTCCAGAACGACGAGGCGTTTCCGAAATCCCTTCTGGCCGTACGTTTTGGTTTCTTCCACGAGGTGGACGTGTCCTGTCACGTAACTGCTGGAGTCCATCAATTCCCTCCTTTTGATGCTGTTCGTTTTCTGATAAAACGCGACCCGGACGGGACCATAATCGCCGATCCCAAACACGGCAACTGCCAAATGATGTTATCGACATCTTTTGTAACAAAAACCAGGAATGACGGTGAAGACTCAATCCCGACAGGCCAAAAACCGGAGGGCGTTGTACCTGGCCGCTCACCCGATTTGTGAGTACACACGGGCTGCAGCTGGCCAGTTTGATTTCCACGAATGGGCAGGGACGTGGCGAACTGAGCGGAGACCGCGGGCCACCGAAATAGACCATATTTTCGGTCGGCGCGGTCAACCAGCTGACGTGGAGCATCCGAGCAACTACATTGCCACATCACGGATCCCACATCAGTGGAAGACCGACTGCGACCGTGCCGGCCGCGTACTTGCCATCTGGTGGAAGTGGAAATCAGGAGGAATTGGGTGGGATCCTGAGCGTATGAGCAGCGTGTTTGGCCAGAATATACTCGGCTGGCTGGAGAATAACACAACGGATCTGGACCCGTGGCTCGCACAGCGGGCCGCACTCGTGCTTGGAGGCACTACTCATGACGAACAGTCGATCGAAGGGTAGTCGAGGGGAACGTGAATGGCGGGATTTCCTGCGGGACCATCTGCACTGTCCGGATGCCCGCAGAGGGCAGCAGTACAGCGGCTCTCCTGACTCTCCTGATGTCGTCGGTGGGATTCCAGGAACACACGTCGAAGTGAAGCGAGTCGAACGCCTGCGGCTATCTGAGGCCGTTCAGCAGGCCGTCACGGATTGCGGAGAGGAAGAGGTTCCGTACGTCGCACATCGCAAAAACCGTGGACCGTGGCTGATCACCATCCGCGCAGTTGATACTGCATTTTTCGCAGCTGCGGTCGTCTCACACCTGCGGACGAAATACGACGGTCAAAATCTGAGCTTGCCCACGCATTCTGACTGGTCGTCTGTCTGCGCCGAATGCGGTGAGTGCGTTGCCGGCAGCAGATAACCATGCACCACTATTACGACAAACTTTGGCCGGAAGCCCGGTACGTCGAACTCGAACGGGAGAACCAGCGACTGAAAAAGGAGTTGAGCAAGCACATCCAAGAGGACTTGGAAGTGGAAGAGTGGGTTGCGCAGGGAATCCGGCGCACAGAATACCTGAAGAAATTTGCGACACGCGGCGACCCATCCGACCCGTCAGAAATACGATATCACGGAGGCTGAGGAGGGAGCAAACAGTATGCGGAAAGCAACGCCACAACGAAAGCCACACTGCTCGCAATGCCGGAAGTCGAAAGACGGGTGTCCGTACGAGAGTCACGAGGTGTGGGAATACTGGGTGCGAGCTGTGATGGTCACGCACCACAGCCCAGCGTCGGAGGACCGACGATATAGCAGCGTGTCTCTGATCTGCAATCGCTGCGGTCATACGTGGGAGTCGACCGCACGCAGTGCATTTGTGCTGGCTGGGTTCGAGGGTCTTGCAGACAGGAAAGAGGTGTGCGATGAGTGAAAGTGATGCCGTGCGGAAAGCCTCAGAAATCGCACAAGCTACGGAGTGGAGCGGCGATCCGAGGATGAATTTTTTGACAGCTATTTCCGCTGCCAGAGTGCTGCAATCCGAGAACGAACGCCTGCGGGCAGAGATCGAGCGACTGCAGAACGTACTCCTGAATGCCGCGTTTATGTTTCCCGATACTTCCTTGATCGAGCGTCTGCGTGCAGCGATCGATACGGCAACGGAGGCAGAGGAGACCTGTAGGGAATAACAATGGCAGAAAAAACGACACAAGAGCTTCTGTCTGAGGCTATTGTCGAAGTTATTTGGCAAATGAATCTGCGGGAATTGAGGGAACAGTTCCGTCTGTGCGAGTGCGGATGGCCGATGTCCAAACAAGACACCGAATTCTGGGGCGAGTGTTTAAGGTGCCGGGAAAAACTACCCATCCAGACGTTAAACAACGGCGACAAAAGCGGGGCAGCAACAGACCGGAAATATCACGGTGGGCAAGGCTGGACGGCAGAGTGGTGAACGCCTGCGGGCAGAAAACGAACGCCTGCGTGAAGCGGTGCGGACTGCTCTGGATGAACGCCTGCGTGAAGCGGTGCGGACTGCTCTGGATAGTGTAGATCCCCGAATGATTTCCGAATAGGACGCGGACGGCTGCTCCGCGTGCATGTGATTGCTATGCGTCTGTTTCAGTGGAACCGTGGGTATGATGAGCGGAACTATCCTGTTTCCTGGCAGTATTGGCCGATCAGAGTCGGCTGGGTGCGGGATTCATGTCACGCAATTATCTGCTGGCACGGCTGGCCCGCAGACGGGAGCGAGTGGCATCCCGACGCAACGGCGGTAACTTGCGGTTGGACGCTGCACATCGGAGCGTTGAAGATCAGATTCGGGATGATATAACGGAGGAGTGGGTGTACGTTCCCATCGCGAAGGGCGAGAATCCGGAACAGGATGTGAGCGATGAGTGACAAATGCCCCAGCTGCGGTTACGAGCCGGAACCGGAACTGTCTGTCTTCGATATGCCCACCAACCCTTGTAGAAGGAAGCAACTGATGTCCAAATCGCAGAACGCCATGCTCGTTAATGTGCGGTGCGTGGCAGAAATGCTCGATTGCTCTTGGCGGCATGTGTACCGCATGGCTGATGACGGGCGGATGCCACCCCCGGTGAAAATTGGTGGCATGGTACGCTGGCGGCGCGAGGAATTGGACGCCTGGATCGAAAACGGATGCCCACCCACAGGCATCGAAAAGAAACCCGGCAATAAACACGCGCCGAGTGACGATGGCAATACCTAATCTGGACACGGTGTCCCAATCTCGACCGTGCCGGCCGAGTGACTCTATTGGGGCGTCTTCTTGTTGTACCTCTCGATAGCCTTACGCAAGTGCCGGCGTTTTGTTTCTGGTAATTTCCAGTGTTGTCGCCCACTCTTGTCCCTCTGCTTGCCATACGCCTTTACAAGTTCCCGCACCTCATCAACCCCGATACCCTCATCTTCCAGTTTGGACATCGCCTTCTCTGCGAGTTCATCGTCATTGCCTGATATGGCACTCGCCTGCCGCATGAGCCACTGTTGATGTTGTTCCGCGGATACCGGATCGTCGACTTTCGCCTGGTTCCAGTACAGTGCCATACGCTTGCGGAGTTCGTGCGCGTACTCACGGGCGACTTTCAGGTGTCGCCGCTCTGAATCGTTCAGATACTCATGTTCAAACTCGTCCCGATGCTCCTTTTTCATCCGCCCTTCAGGGCCGACGCGATCTATATGCTCACGGAACTGGGAGTAAGTTCCACCGTTCGCGATGAAAAACTGTTTGGCTTCCTGGAACGCATCCAGATTGTCGCGAAGTGCCGCCTCACGCATCGGCTTCATCTTTGTCACTGTGCCAGGGTTGTAAACATCCTCACCTTTATTGTTCAGGAACCGCTCTCTGGCATCCCAGATGCGGCCCAAAGCATTCTTGCCTGGGAGCGAGGTTGTGATACCCAGCATCGACTGTCGATACCTATACCCCCTTATATCCCTTCGCGGGCGTGTACCGTCTTTCGCGATCGCACCCATCAGATACTTGTACTCGTCTTCCAAACCCCAGATGCCAGCCAGCATTTCGCGACGGTCGGCACGTCGCCAGTTCAATGCGTCTGGGAATGAGCTTCTGCCTGATATTTGCTCGATAACTCCCTTGACATCCGGTCGAATTGATCCCACGACTTTGTTCAGCGGATCCTGCAGCATCTGCGAGAGTACCTCAAGTTCGGAAATCTGACCGTCCCGGTACTGCTCCAGTAGCTCTGATGCCGAATTCAGTCCGAACCACTCCAGAAAATCGCCCAGCACACCGACATTATTGAACACCCTGACCGTGCCGTCCGGGTTGTATCCCATGTTGACGTGAGGGTTTTGTCTGACGTATCGCGGGTTGTCTGATTCCTGATCGCGGTCATCATCGTCGCCCATCAGCCACGGTGCTATGGCCCGGTTCCACAGCTGCGTTGCCAGCAACATGTGCGCTATGCGACTCGTCGCCACAAGCCGAATTGCTGCACTTGGTACTGCCCGCTTCAGGTCTCCAGATTCCCACGCATTGATGACCAGTCTCGGAGTACGGGCCAGATTGATCTCCTGAAACGCCCAGAACGGCATCAGATAGCGACGGTTCCAGTTACCAAAGGTACTCAGGTCACCGTAATCACCAAGCAGTTTGTTCGCCAGCATCGCTGCGGCGTCTTTCCGCCCGACCGTGTCCCGCACCGCGTTCACAATGTGCTTCTTGGCCCCACCGTAGTGTGCGAGTTTGCCGCTTTTCAGCTGTGACAGGTAATGCCTGTAAGCTGCCAGTCGCAGAACTTCCTCTGCAAAACTGTTCGATTTACGGGTGACGCCAATCAGAGCCTTCACCAAACTCGTCGGCACTGATTTGAGATCGGGCTTCATGTCCGTGGAAAATCGCCGAAACACTCCCAGACTACGCACATCCTGAATATCTGTGGTGTCCTCCGAACCGCCGATAACACCCATTTCCAGTGCGTCCCGAACGTCATCCGGCATATCAATTTTTGACTTGAAGTAGTACGCATGCAGATCAGTCGCCGCATCACCAAAATACTTGAATACGCCCGGCGCACCTGACCAGACAGCATCGATGTCGCCTGACAGGTTCCGCAGGCGATAGCCGAGGAAACGCTTCGGATTCATCAGCGTCCAGGCTTTCCACGTCCGCATCATATCCTCCAATGTGGACAGAATCACATGTGCCGGTGGACGGGTCGTGGCCGTCAGCTGTGCCACCACCTCGACCGGGAAAATCATCGGTTCCCGTTCGGGTGCAACCGCCTTCACAGCTTTCAGGTCTTCTGGTCCGATTTTTTGCTCCTTTATCAGACCCAGATGCAGAGCCTCTTGCAGCTGATCACTCACTGTCCACGCTTTGAAAAACACATTGCCGGGTTTTGGCTGAAACTGTGCCAGATCCGGCCTTTCGCTCTGCAATATCGTTTCCCACGTCTGGTATTTGTCTCCGAGTAGCTCACGCTTCCGGTTCGTCAACGCCCCAATTGCCGCCATCACCACGTTTGCCAATTCCATCGCCTCGCGTGCCTCTCCGGTGGAGCCTTTCAAAGCCTTGTACCGGTCAACCAGTGTCTTTATGTCCGTTCCGTTGATGTCCATTTCGGCTTTGATGATCGGCAACTCGCCAAACTCGCCGAACGCTCTCGCCAACTGTGTCCGCTCTGGCATCGTGGGGTCGAGGTCCGCAATCTGGTCCGACAGCTGGGCCATATACCTGCGTTCGTCACTGGTCGGCTTTGCTAACCCCCCCGCAATTTCCGCTCGCATGAAATACAGTTCATTTCTCAATTCTGTCAGCTTGTCGAAGTTCTCCTGCCCACCAACCAATGCGACATCATTACGCTGCTTTGCCAAGTCTTTCAGTGGCTGCATTTCGTTCGGCAGTCGCCGCAGTAATTGTGCTTTGCGAGCCTCAATCCCTGCGTGAGTCAACCAGGTGTATTCCGATTCCAGAAATGACAGGTTCCAGTCCATATTCTCTGTACGCAGTTCGTCACCCTGCAGTCGACGATGCTGGAAACCGCGCTTTACAGCCCTCGCTTGTACCCCACCGGTAATCGGGAACCGTGATGCCAGGTCCTGAAATGTCTGCACCATCTGGTGGAAATAAGCGTCATTGTCGAGGGCTTCAAGGCCAATCAGGTCAAGGTCGACCAGTTCCTGTACAACCTCACGCCTGAGACGCTCTCGCCGATCCAACGCACGCATGACCGGTTCGCTCGCATTTGCTGTTCGCTCCGCGTTTTCCAGCGCGGCGTCCAGTGCCTCTACCGTATTGATGCCAAACGCACCCAAAGCACGCTGGCCGGAATCCACACCCCGTTTCATGTTCCGCAACGCCAGGACCATCTCAAACGCCATCAACTGTTTTTTGCCAAGGGGATCAATGATCGCACCCACCTGCAGTCGCGCCACTTCAGGCGCAGCTGTGTATACAGCTTTCAGCCGGCGAAAAAAGTTGTTGAACTTTGCAAATCTGAGAGCCGATTCTTTCTCATTCACATTCGGAATATGACGCTGTGGACGACTGTACGTGATTGTATCTCGTACATGGCCCCAGAAATCCGACCATTTCCGTCTGGCCTTGAGACCCTGATTATCAAGAACTCTCTGCTGGGTTTCTTCTTGACCTGGGAAGATTTCGGCAACGAATTCCTCGCGAGTTTCCCAGACCTCACCTTCGATCGTGTCCTCACGCCCGAATTCATCCGGCTGTCCCGCAGCCGGCTTTCCCTTTTTCCTGGGAGCCTGCCCGCCTGGACCAAACCCCATCACTGCCTGGCCACCCTCACGGTCTTCGCGTTCTTTCTGTGCCTCCCTCAGGATCCGCACACCAGGTGCTTCCTCTGCCCCGCCCAACGTGAACAAACTTTGCTGGCCGGCCAGATCATCGGCTCCGATAATCAGACGTTTCTGCTCCGTCTTGACATCCTCGAACTTTTCACCCGCTGGTTTCGCAGCCGGAATGTCGCGGAGCAGTGAAAACGGTTCGTCGCCCCCGTCGTCGTCGTCGTCCTCTTCCTCGGATGGTTCTCCGAGTGACGGAAACTGGTCATCCTGCCGCCTGCCTGCCGGACTACCTTGTTCAGCTGGGTCTTGCGCAATGCGCCTTTCTTCTTCTTGGGGGCTTTCGACTCCGCGCCCCTGATACTCCAACCATTCCTGGAGCGGTTTCAGGTTTTCTGTAGGGGCGAATCTCAAAAACGTGCCATCTGCCGTATCTGCCCCATATCCGTGAACGATCGACATACGTTCGGCACTGTTTACACGCCCGACATGAATTTTCTTGCCTCTGCGTTTTGCTTCGATGATCATATCCAAAAATTTGCGATTGAAACCCGCCTCGCGTGCCTCCCGCGGTGTTACGATCAAGGGATCCCCTTCTATTCGGTTCCTCCCGAGTTTCCATGCGGTCGTGCCACCGATAAACAGCACGTCAAACCGTTCCCACGGTATGGAATCCAAATCCTGCTCAACCCCGTCCTGTGCCGCATACGCAGGCCGAAACCCAGCTTCCTTAATCGCCAGCAACCAGTCGCGAGTACCCTCACCGGGTTTTACTTCGGACGTCCCTGTTGACCGTGCCAGAGTTTTCTTCGGGTCACCAATGAAATCAGGAGCTACTACAAACAGGATTCTATCACTCATTTCGTGGCCGCTGGCTTTATCCAGCAGTTCTTGAAATCTATCACTGTCGAATGCATCAACCCCGCCACCCTCGTCCTCTGGCTTGAAAAAATCAGCTGTAAACACACCGTTGTCGAGGATGATGTGCGAGAAATTTTCCGCATCATCCAGGTATGTGTTGGTCTTCGGTGTGACCAGTAGACCAATTCCTGCATTCTCTTTTGCCGTTGCCTTGACCGCATCGCCACTGTGTCCGGACGCATAACTGACTGGTGCCTCTGTGAACAGTTCGCCTTCTCTTTCCAGCCTGGCTGCGTGCGGAGTACGCTTCCATTCGTGATACCTGGGTTCACCCGGTTCCGCATTCTTGGACCGTGATCCCCAGCTGTCCTCGTCGACATCCGGTATGCGGTCTTCAAAACCCAGATCCACGGGACGTGCCGCGCCCAGTCTGAGCAACTTCTCGGCGACCCACTTCTTCACATCCTCATCGAACACGGTCGGCATACGTGCGCCGGGATGCTCCGGCTCGACTGCTTCTCTACCTTGCCACAACATGCTATGGATGTAATCAAGCCAACTTCCCAGATCAAACCCACGGTCCTCATACATCGTCTTACCGTCGGGGGTTCTGAGGTTTTCCGCCCACTTGTCCAGATCCTCAAGGGATTCGCGAGCCTCTATTTCGTCGCCAACCTCTTTGCGTCCCTCCTCCGTCAGACCTCGCAGATCCGGCCTGTCCTTGTGCAGGTCGTCGACTGTCAGCTGCAACAACTCCTCCGCTCTCGCAATGACATCCTTGCTGTTAATGCGCGGAACTTCCGGCTTGCCACGCAAAATGGCATCTATCATGTCCTGCACATGTGACCCATCCGCCATTGGGACGCCACGACCCAGATTTCCCCACCATTCGTCGGCCGCTTCGTCAATACCATCAATCAACTGCATGTCCTCAGCACCGACAACACCTCTCCTGGACGGGTCTTTGTCACGCAATTCCACTTGTTTTATGATCCGCTTTCCGGTTTCTCCCAGACTGAACAGGGCGTCCCATTCAACCACTTCTGCGCTGTCTCCATGTATGCCCTTCGCTTCTTGAAGGGCATAGTCGAGAACGCCACCAACCTCGTCGGCAGTCACACCAAACTCTGTGAATTTGCGCCCCTCGTCCGTTTCACTACCCTCCAGAATCTGGTCAATTACAGACTGACGTACGTTCGCCGCTTTCGTCGCCTGACCTTTCGCTGCTGATTCCTTTCTCGATTTCGTTTCGGCTGGCCCGGCTGGCGGCTTACCCATCATCTCGGCGAAGAATTTGTTGATGTTCTTTCTCTGCGTCTTGCTGAGGTCTACCAGATTCTTGATTTCGCCGAGAATCGTATTCAGCCAGTCTTTGAACTTTTTGAACACCGACTTCATCTCTTCGGTGGGTGCTGTCCGCGAGTTGCGCACGTAGTCCGTGAAAGCGTCGGTAAATCGCTCCAGACCGGCACGGTCGCCGAGATTACGACCACGACCCACCTTCTGAAACTTCAGGACGTTCGCTACATGATTCTGCTCGGCTGGGGTCAGCGTGTCCCAGAAGAAATGGCCGAGTTCATGCAACATCGTGCCGGCATCGCCCAGTTCAAATGCGGTGATGACCCGGTCGTTCGTTTCCTTATCAACATGGAACGAGCCTTTGTACGGGCCGGCGTTTTCGACTGCCTGGAACAGTGCCTCACTTACCGCTTCCGGTACTCCCGCTGATCCTTTCGGGGGCGGGATTCTGTCAACAACCCGTCCAAGTACGCGAGGACGATCTGCTTGTATCTGGCCGGTGGCACCGGTTCCTTCGGTTTCGTCGCCTCGCTGAGAAGGGAGAGTAAGTCCGATCGCATTGAGTCTTTCTCGGACATCTGCATCCTCACGGAAAATAGTGGCAAATTCCGGCATTGTGGCGACTGATTCGTGAGTCGCGCGTTCCAATGCTTCTCGACCAGTATAACCACCCGCACGCAGTGCCGATATTGTTTTCGTGAAACTCCAGATCGTCTCCTGAACCTCAGCTGGTTTCATATTCATCTGTTTCGCGACCGCTCGCACTTTCGCATTCAGAGCGAAATAACCCTTGGGGTTTTTTAGTTCCGTCTGCTCGAATCCTGCGAACCGTGCCATCCAGACGTCATTCGTCACAGCTTCCAGATCGCCGAGCAGGTTGCGTGTGAACGAATCCACCTTGAACCCGCTCAGGGGAACGAACTCGCCTTCTGGATGCATCAATGCACGCATCAGGTTCGGTTCCCGGCTTCCAAACTGCCACCCGTCAGCAACGCCCCGTAACGCTTTTTTGATCGCTCGCTTCTTTTTCGGACGACCCGCACTATTCCAGGCTTCCCACACTTCCAGAGTCATCTTCAGGTTATTGATCACCGGTTGACGAGGTGACAATGCCGACAATGCAGCTGCGAATCTGGTGGCATCCGGTCCAAACAAATCCTCGATGTATTCCGCCGCACGACGATACCAGCCACGTTTCGTGATGCCGGCCATCGCCGCTTCTTCCAGTTCCGAATCTGGAGGCAATGCCACGAACATGTCCACCAGACGCTGCGAAGTACCACGGTCTCTGGTGCGCCACGCCTCCTCTGGTGTGAGGTTCGCCTGCACCCTGCGTTCTGCACGCTGCCGCGGAGTCTGGAATAGCGGCTGTCCCTCCGTACTCAGAGCAGATCGCATCTTGTCTGTGATTGGGACACGATGGACCGTGATCTGTTTGGCTTTTTCTGCCAGTCGCATTTCGCCACCGAACAGCAGTGCTAAATCGTCGTATGCGGCTGTGTGTAACCCCCCGGTCTGCAGCACTGTCGATGCAGACTTTTGCATCAACTGCGCCATGGCATCCCCGAACGACGTACCTTTTTCCATTTCCGTCGCGACAAGACGCAGTGCCTTTATGTTGCGGGAATACGAAAAGATAGGTATCCCAACGCGAAAAGACGTCGCGGTTTCTTCAAAAGTTAACTCGTTTGGGACATCTTCTGCTTGCTCATTGTCAAACGGTCTCAGCACATTGCGAATCTGCCCCAATGAACGGTCAGGACCGGCGTACTCCCATTCATCGGAGGGCAATCTTCGACCGTCGATCACAGCACGGTCTGGTTTCACCCCAAAACGCTTGAGATATTTTTTGATGAACGACGGCAGCACTTTGTCGTAGGTATGGATTTTGCCCTCGCCACCAACGGCGAGACCCTCTTCGGTCAACTCGCCCGATTCCTCTGACATGACCCGTTTGGCGATATCTTTTCCGACCACCTCATCCAGCGTTTTGCCCACCCACCCGTCATGGTTGACGGCACTAATGATTGTGCCGTCCTTATCCATAATGAGTTTGATCTGGAATCCTTCGGCGGATATTTTCAGATCCACTGCTGCTAAATGGTGGCGTTCCTTATCCTCTGGTGTACTTTCCGCCCACGCAAGTTTGTCCACAACCTCACGCAGACCCGACCGTTCTGCCTGCGCTACGCCCCCGACAACCATAATCTCGTCGTATCCACCGTTCACAGCTTCCTGAAACGCCCTCTTCATTCCCAGTTCACGCCACGACTTTTTGAACGGTGCGTCTGGAACACCTTCGCCTTTGCCCCTGAGTTCTGCCATCTGGTTCTGCACTTTGTCTCTGCGAGTCCACAGAGTTTCATGCATGTTGCGATTTGCCTCCAGTTCCTTGAGTAACGTGCTGTATTTCTTTGCCAGCTGCACATTTTCCGGACGCGACACATCTTTTGCATCGGTGTGGTCGACGTCTTTCATTTTGTCGCGGACATAATCCACACGTTCCTTGAGATCGATGAACTCCTCACGGTTTTTGTCCAATTCGCGATCGACCTGTCGACGTTCGTCGAACAACTGATTCAGTCTTTGTCGGGTTTCCCCTTCATATCCGAGCTGCAACGCATCCTGATGCCAGTCGCTCTGGATTTCCTCCACCAGCAATACACGCTTCCCGTCTATCACACGGTCCTGAACCCGCAAATGCACGATGACGTTGTCATGACCGGGCCAATGACTGTGCTTAAAGGTGCGTCTTCGCTGTGCTTTATTACTCGCCTCTCGGCGATCAGCTTCGTACACGCGCCGATTTTCTGGATCGTTTTGATGATCGGGCAGAATTTCTTCTCTTAGCCATTCCTCGAACGATGGGAAATCTACTTCGGGCGTGCGATCCGGCAACTTCACCAGAATCTCGCGGTAGTTCTGCACATTCTCACGGTCGATTGTGTACGACGAAAATCTTGGCGGGCTAGGCATTCCTTTGGCCAGCCGTTCTTTCTCCGCCCGTCGAATCATTGCGTACATATTTGGCTCACCTGCATCCGCCAGTTCTGCGTCAATTGTGTGCCAGGCATCGGCATCATCCGTCTGTACCCATTTACTCAGGGCCGTCTCTACTTCGTCCGTCACGTTCGGCCCTAATACGTCTCGAATGTCCGATGCTGCCTGTTCGCGCACAGCTTCTTCGTAGTAGCCGGGATCCTCACCCAGCACTGTCTCGTCCAGCACCAGTGCATTTGCAGCAATCCAGGACCGTAATTCGTCCTTCGGGACCGTGCGGCGACCTTCAAACAGCAACTCCAGATTCGCCCACTCGATCTCCTCTTCCTTCACGCCTTCGCCATGCAGCATATTGCGCAGGTCTGAGTGGCTGATCGCTTTGAATTTTTTCCGGTCCAAGGTCTGCAGCAGTTTCGAAAACCACTCCGGACGCACACCCGGCTGGAACAAGGCGTCTTGCGGTGCCTCGTCCGAAAACCCAAATTCCGCCCGCGCACGGGACCAGTAGTCTGCCTTCTTGTCGTCGGGCCGGCTCTCGTACTGCTGTCTCGCAATCTTCATGCCCTCGGTGCCAGCCTTCTTGCCGAACACAGCGATCATCTCGGCCTCGAACCGTTCTTCATCCGACTTAAACGGACCCTCCGCCTTCACACGAAAGTCATCCGCCCGATTCAGCGTGTAGTCACGCACCAGTTCGACGGGGTCAATCACCTTGCCTTTTTCCAGATGAACATTTTTACCGTCATCTGACACCTGCCGCACTTTGACCGTGTCGTCCGGATTCGTTTTCGACGTCCAGGTCTGATGCGCCCAGATACCTTGTGGCCGTGTCGGCACATCGCGACGGAATTTGCCCAGTGCTTCGCCCAACCGCAACATATTTTCAATTACGGTGCCTGGACTTCGCGCGGTACTCAGTTTCTTTACCACGCCCTGCAGCGGGTGTTCCTCTTCCGAACCGTATTTTTCGTCCTGCACTTCTTTCGCGATTAACTCACGGCTTTGTTTCAGAACCGCTCTTTTCTGTTTATCCAACTCCTCTTTCGAAAGACCTTCGTACGCTTCTCGCTGTTCGTCCTCGGTAATGTCACTTTCTACCGGGTCAAACTCTTCTTCCTGCGGCTGCGGCTCGTCGAACTCTGGTTCCGGATCCCTCTGCTGCTGTTCCGGCACGTTGCCTGTGGCTGTCTTCCCCTTCCGTTTTTTGCCGGCATCCTTGACGCCATTCAAGAATGCTGCGGTCATCTGCGATGGATCGATTGTTTCATACTTAGGATTACGATCACCGAGTTTCGCTAAATGAGCCAACTTTTTGTCGTAGAGTTGCTCCAAATCGGTCCGCTGAATCGCCGCATTTTCTTTCTTTGCTCTTTTGTACAGGTTCTCTTTGTAGCTGTCGTCAACCGACATCTCAAAAGCGTACATCCGCTTTAACGCCTCGGGAGACATATCATCCAGTTCGGAACCAGTCGTGTCCTCCGGTTCTTCGTCGATAGCTGGGAATGGAATGGAATCCGTTTCTTCCTTTTCGCCATCCTGCTTGATAAGACGTTCTGGCATCCGACCTGTGAATGTGTTCCATCGAATTTCTTCTCCACCCACCGATCTCAGACGCACCGGCATTCGCTCTATGTCCAACCCCCTCAAAGCCATTGCCCGATGGCGACCTTCATGTCCCGTCACTTTTGCATTGCCTTCTCCATCATTGTTGAAATTGAGGTAGGGGATATCCTCAAATTGTTTTCCCGCCTCCAACGTCTCTGATATTCCCCTGCGCTTACCCTTGCTCGCTTCTTCCGGAACACGTTCTGCCACTGTCAAAAAGTCTTCCGGCGACATGTACACAAGAATTGTTCGTGAGTTACCTTCTGTTTCCGCTTCCACATTGTCCCATGCATTATCCGAGAAAAAACTCCGGACGTTCGCTGGTTCGATTCCCGGTCCCTCGTCTGCAGCTGGCTCTGGAACCACCTCGGTGACATCGAGAATGTCATCACTGTCTACATGAATTCGTCCTACACCTTCTGTCGCCACATAAAAGTTGCCATCCCGTTTCGCTCGCATCGTGGATTCGAACACTTTCCCGCTTTTGTCTCGCCCGCCCGTCGTGACGTCATATTCAGTATCCGCATCCGGGGCAGGGGATGGTGGCACGGCCGGCTCGCGACGGACCCCTTTCTGTGTCTCGCGTATTTCATCCACCACATCTCTGGCACCTTCGACCGTGGGTGCCGCTGCTGCTGGCTCGTCCGTGGGGGCAGGTGCCGCCTGCGCTTGCCTTTCTTTCAATCTCTTGATTAAGTCCTCTTTTTTCCCCGTTCGTGTCACCCCTGCATTCTTTGCGATCGTTTTGAGGCCGGGATCAATCGTCCCGTCAGGCAATGTTTTGTCGTTGAGTATGCGATTGTCGAGGTTGATATCCTGCAGTGTCGTCCGCGCGTACAAGTCCTGCTCGTCGTTTTGTGCTTGTTTTTTCGCGTCTCTTTTTCTCCATTTGTCCAGTTCTTTTTCTTCCAACAACTCTGGCCGGTTTGCTCGAATTGCCTCTATTAAATCTGGGGCGGCATCTTCCCCCCTGGCCACCTGTTTCAATACCTCTTTTGCCCATGTCGGTCTTTCATCTTTGACCTTGTCACCGTGTTGAGTCGTGCGGAGCAACTGCAGATACGTATTTGCATTTTCGTTCTGCGCTTCTCCAATAACTTTTCGCAGCGCGTCGAAGTCCTGCTCGTCGTTGATGCGATACGACGATACGCTCCGAAACTTATTACCGTTCGGGAACGTCTCTACTTTTTCTTCGGCGTCGACTTGGACTCCAAAATTCCGCAATATGTCCACCGCATTTGCATTACTGGTCCCTGCCACCACTCGTTCGAGCCACTTGACAACATCCGCATCGGTCATTTCGCTCGCCGGGCCACCATCCTCATCCTGTGACCTTTTCAACAGACTTGGCGGAATCTCCCGTGATTTCGCGGTTTCTCCTTCTCCTACGAGCTTGTATCTGCTTTCGTCTTCGACCGTGGGTGCCGCTGCTGCTGCAGGGGCAGAACCTTTACGCTTCCCCTTCCCGTTTCTTTTACGCCATATCTGTGCAAGTCCTGGAGATATCAGTCCTGCTTTTTCAGCCGCGTCAATTTCCTTTGGATCAGCTTGGCCGTCTTCGACATCACCCGCTAACTTTTCAAGTTGCCTTTCAATATCTTCGGTGAACGCCGTGGGTTCCTCTGCCGCTGGCTCGACGGGTTCCGCTGCTGCTGCAGGCGGCGTTTCAGCGGCGGCAGCTGGCTCCTCAACCGTGGGTTCCGACGGCTGGGCCAACTGCTCGAACTGGCTATCTACATACTGCTGTGCCGCTTCCTCCGTCGCAAATGACGACGGCCCACCGTGCGGCACTACTACTTCTGACTCTCGATCCTGAAACACAACCTCGAATTTACCGTCGTCCTTTGTGCCAATGTACGACTGGTAGTCTTCGTTGGCGGAACTCCAGTTCACATCTTTCAGACCCGCGAAGGACGGTGCCGATCGTTTTCGGACATACAGTCGACCGGGTGCCGCCCAACCCGCCTCCGTGCGAAAAGTGAATTCATATCCCTGATACTCAGGGTCTTGCGGATTCATCGCTTCTGGCGCAGGACGATACTCTCCATTCTCGATCGCGGCGATGTCATTCAGCAGGTCTCGCTGGTCTCGCTGGTCACGAGCTAAACCCATATGGTCCTGTACTACTTTGAACCGTTCTTTTGCATCTTTTGGTGCCAGATTGCGTGGCTCACCCGTGGCTTCCGCCCAGTCTCCACGCGATGCCTCTCCCTTGCCCCACCTACGTCGGCGGGCAATGTTGCCAAGTAACTTTGCACCTCCGGCTGTCATACCTGCCGCAGTCGCTGCGGCAGGCAGTGCTGCAAACGCCACACCCTCAGCCGCTAACTGCTGGGCCGCTTCTTTACGCGCTTCTCCACCCTCGATCAGACCGCCAGTCGCACCGAAATCTGCATCGATGTACTCTGGAAATGCAGTCGCCGCACCTCCCTGCAATATCTCATTGAGACGTTCTTCAGACATTTCTTCCAGCGGACCGTGAACGCCCGCCTTGGCCATAGCCTGTCCAGCTTTGCTTTTCTGGTAAGCCCGCGTCAAAGACCCAACCCCCAGCGGCAAGTTGGATACTGCTTTTCCCATTACACCGCCCGAACGCTCCGTCAATAGTTCCCCTGCTGCGGATACCAAACCAGCCGGCAAATTGCCCAACAAACTGGCGTCTTTTTTTGCACCCTCTTCTGCACCAATGTTCCCCAGCTGCCGTTGCAGTGCCTGATCAGCGGTTCCCCGTCCGATCAACTGCGGGTTCGCAGCCAACTGTGCCGCCAATCCCCCTGCGACCCCAGGAACCCTGGATCCGGCCCGGATCGCCGCCCTAGCAGTTGCTCTGCGTGCTGCTCTCGACAGCAGTTTTTGCGTCCCTTTACGTACTGCTTTTGACCCCGCCGTAAATAGACCGCCCGTCGTCACAAACTCTCCCATGAAAGCCGGCATCTCTTTCAGGATTTCCTTCGCACGACCAAGAACAGGAGAGCCTTTCAGTTCTTTTTCCGCTCGTTGCATGTCCCTTAAATATCCGGCCACCATGTCGATATCGCGGGGTTTCCATGTGCCATCTTCCACACGTTCTGCGGCATTTTTCACTTCCACTGACCGTGCGATGTCCGCGATACCGCCAAAAAATGGAACCGGTTTCAAAATATCTGCGAACGTCTCCGCATAGGTGCGTCGTTCGAAACCAGATCGATATTTGATCGCATGATCCAATGCGAACAGCGCACGTTCTTTCGGATCCTTACGGTACTCTTCGACCTGTTTACGAATTTCTTCCGGAATCTGCTGCAGTTGCTCATCGGTTGCCCACCCGATGTACTGACTCTGCGTATCAGGGTCTTGCAGCTTTCGCGACCAGTTCCAGCGTGAAATGTAATCCTGTGCCGATGCAGCATCCTGAGCTTTTGCCAGCTGCTCGGCACCCTTCGGATCACTTTCCAGCATTTCCAGATAGGACTGCTCCACATCCGGATACTGAGGAGATAATCGCCTTACATTCGGGGGCAGCAAATCCTCGACGGGATCAACTTCATCCCCAATAGCCGGCACGATGACTTTGCCAAGATTATCCCACTGGTTGTCGGTATCGGCCGCGACGTCGTCACGTTCTGGGGCAAAAACCACGGTCCCAAGACCATCCCACTCGTTTGGCATGTTCAATCTTTCCTGACGATCGCACCATCTGTTGGTCTGATCCAAAAGGCACCCGACTCCAGCTGCTCCACTTCAGCAGGAGTATTCACCACCACTGGTTTGTATCTCTGTACCCTGTCGATGTAATCCTTCGCCTCCTGGTAAATCTCTTGTGTCTCCGGTGGGAGCGTTTCCACACCGAACGATTCTGCATCCATTACTATCTGCAACGCTTCCGACACATGTTTGGACCTTGAATACCCTGTACCAAAATCGGTCAACTCCTGGCGACGTCTATTTGCACCTTCCCGTGTTATGCGTTCTCCCTCTTCTGCACGCCGGGCCGCTTCTTCTTGCAACTTCGCTTCTGCTTCCCACTGCTTGTAATTCAACTCATCCTTCTTAATTTGTTCTTTTGAGGTTCGGTCCTCTGCTTTATCAATCATCGCCCGCTCAAGTTGACGCCGCTGGTTGTCACCGGCTGTGGCATTCTTCTGAGCCTGCATCCTGACGCTGTCAGCTGCGGTCTGCGCTTTCAATCCCTCTACCTTCGCCAGTTCTGCTTCGATTTGCGGAGTCCTGGCCTGCGGCAACCACAATTCCGCCATCCCGTTCCGCTGCTCCATCACAACCCCCCCACCTGGCATCGGTGCGATCATTTGCTGTAGCCTTTCCGGAAACGTCGGCTGGCGTTCGGTCGGCAGGTTGGATTTCATCTGCTCCAACAATTGTTCCGCAGCTGCGAGCCTCCGCGACCATTGGAGTTTCGCAAACGGATTATCGTCCGACGTGTTACTGCGGTCCAACGCCCGTCGAACGTCCTCTTTTGCATTTTCGTACTTTTTCTGCCTGGGGTCATTCCGGCTCCAGTTGATCTGTTTCTGCCCCGCCTGCTGCCTCTGCTGCTCGATCTGCTGGTATTCACCTTGCAGCCACTGCTCTGGAGTCGTTTGCTGATCGCCTTCAGTGATCGGGGGAGTACCGCCCGGCACGTCAATAAACTGCCCCTGACCCGATGCTGGCATGCCGGCCGGCGACCCAGGCATGCCTTGCTGCGGTCCCTGCGGTAGACCCGGTTGTGGACTCTGCGGGCCGAACAACCTTTTTTCGGCCTCCCCATATCCTGGGCCGAAATCTCGCGGACCCTGACCAATAAACCCCTCTTCCACATCGATGAACTGGCCCGATTCGATATCGTTGTCTTTATAAAAATCGGCCATGCTCGGAAATTGTTCTACGATCTTTGCTGCTGCATCGTTTCCAGCGTTACCTTGGCCGTGCTTTTCGACGTACTCCGGTGACTTGCCTTTTCTCGACTCCCGAAACAACTTGCGTAAATCCTTATCCTTGTCGATTACGGCCCTCGACCGTAACTGCTCTGCCAGATTGATAACATCCAGTGGTGGCACCGGAACGTCAGACGGTTTGATAGGATCATCGACGTCAGGATCTATCTCGGCGTTCATTTCCTGGGCAAGTTTCCGCTGCAGAATCGCTCTCGCTCCTTCGATATCGAGAGGCGTCTCATCTTCAGGATCCTCTGGCGGTTCCCACCGCACGTTAAGCTGTGCGGCTATTGCCTTGGTGCTAGCTACATCTCCAGTCTGTTCGTAGCGTTTGTTCAGCGCATCTCGCAGTTCATTCTTCTCATCTAACTTGAGCCGAGCATTGCTTTCGTCGAAAAATTCTGCGGGATATGACCCCGACGGCTGGACGGGCTGGCTTGGACCTCGCGGACCCCAACCCCGTTCTGGCGGTGCTTGCAGCAGGCTTTGTGCGTCTTGACCAGTGGCCTGCTGCTCCGACTGCGGAAAGTATCTCGGCCACAGCTGCCTTCCGACGGATTCTGGAATGGCACCTGACTCTATTCCTTGTATCAAACGCAGCTGGTCTGACAATGAATTTTGACCACCGGACGAGCCAGTTGTACTGCCTTTTTTTGTGACGTTCGTGGGAAAATCCCTCAATGCATCCTGCTGCCCCCGCGACAAATTGAAGAGTTCTTCTATCGTTTCAGGAGGTGCGCCTGCTGCGATCATCTCAGCTACTCTTTGGCGCGATTGATCCGTCATTTTCCCATAGTCAGTGTAACCGCCCACTGACCGTGATCCGGACGCGCCTCCGCTGCCCACTGATCTGCCGCGACTGCCGCCTGTGAGGCCACCACTCCCCAGACCTGTGGGGAATGGAACCATCGGCAAATTCGTACGGGGGGGCGGGCCGACAAGTCGTACAAGCAGACTCAATAACTGCTGTTCTGAGGGCAATGGCATCTTCGAGAGCCTTTACAGCAAGCCAGCGAGCGACCCAGCTGTCAGGTTCTCACCGGTTTGCGGGAACGGTGCGGCTGTTCCAGCCTGCAACGCCAGGCCGAGCAGAGAATTCAAATCGGGAGCCTCGTCACGGTTCATTTCGTCCGCGAGGAATCCAAGTCGACGACTGACAAGGTCAGACGCCAACGCGGTATCTGCACCCCGTTGCGTCTCACCGATCTGGGCCGCTTGTCCCAGTCCTTGATGCATCTGACTAAGCAGTGGACGGTCGTATTGACTACGCATATCCAGACCACGAGAAATTGACTCCAGACGGTCCTCTTCACCACGCTGGCGAGTTCCCAGAGCCTGCTCCTGCAGCTGCTCCTGCACACCCAGCAGTTCACGCTGGCGGTCTGATTCCACACCACCCAGCACAGACTGCAGGATATCCGGGTTCGTCAGGCCACGACTCGCCAGCGATTCACGAGCGGCTGCATCCTGTGCGCCGTAATTTCGATTCACATCGCTCATCATGCCAGACCCGGCACCGGCGACCGTGCTTAACAGATCCTGCAGGCGACCACCATAATTGGCTGTCGCTTGCGACTGAGCCGCAAGGCTGTTGTCACGACGCTGGTCAGTATCACTCGACAACTGATTCATCCCGGAACTGAAATTGTCCAGGACACCCTGTCCCAACGCCATATTACGGTTCAGGGAATCAGGAATACGGGCATCAAGTGCCTGCATGACCGTGCCAAATACATTGCGGCGTCTCTCGGCGTCATAGGCCGATTCCGCCTGCGCAGCCGACAACAACTCGGCCGTCTTTGCCATCTTGATCCGGTCTGTGACTGGCAATGCACCCGGCAAAGTGCTTCGCGCAAACTGCATCAGTTCGCCGATATACCCCTGGCCGGCACCGGCCTCGCCGGCATCTTCGGGCGTGTCAGAATATGAACCAAAGAACAATGGGTTCTGCGCTGGACCCAGATCATAACCAGTCACCTGCTGGTATCTGGGAAACAACGCGCCGAATGTCCCGCCTGGAGCCGGCGTGTCGGGACCAAACGCCTCGTTCGAAGGGATCGCGGGAGGCGAATTCTGCAGAGTTCCATAATTGAGCGGTGTGTACGGCATCAGAGAGTCCCTGCGTACGTGGATCCGCCAGATGGCGTAGGTGCAAGCGGATACGGCTGCGCCGTTGGCCCCTGCATTGCAATCGCAATCAGATTGTTCAGGTTCGGGCCGCGTGGAATCATATCGTCAGCTGCAAATCCGACAGACTTACTGGTGAGATCAGAAAGCAAAGCAGTGTCCGTGGCTCGCTGTGCTTCTCCGATTTGCCCCGATTGACTGAGACTCTGGGCCAGCTGAGACATCAGTGGCAGATCATATTGGCCTCGCCTCTGGACGCCTCGTTCCTGTTCACCAATCGCATCGCCGGTCAACTGTTCCTGCAGTGCCAGATTCTGTCCCAGAACGCTATCCGCCAGACTTCGCTGCGATCGAGACCGTTGTTCCTCGATGTTTCTCCGGTCCGCGTCGAGCATTGTCGTGTTGTACATGCCACTGCCCACACGACCAGCGGTAGCAGAACCAAGTTGTTGACCAGCCTGACGATTGATATCCCTGCCAGCTTCCTGGCCTCGCTGTGCTGTCATCGCCATCAGAGTCGGAACCAGGTTACGCCTTTCCTGTTCGAGACCAGCCTGACCTGCACCGACCGCATCACGACGAACATCCGTATCTTCTCCCAATTCGTTCATGTTCCGAAACAGCGTGTCCAGAACATTTTGCCCTAAACCAAGATTTCGATTCGGCAGATCAGACAGCGCGGCGTCCTGCCCGCGCTGTATCGTAGTGAACAGGTTTCTCTTCCGTTGTGCGTCCCGCGCCGTCTCACCCTGAATCGCTTCGAACAAGGTCGCCTGGTTTCTAAGACGCGCCCTTTCCAGAAAAGTCGTTACCCCCGGCCGGCCTCCTTCACTTACCAGTCTCGCGATGAACCCCGAATCCCTGTCACCCAAAATGTTCGGGTTTCCCGCGGGCAAAAGTTCACCAGTGGCCGGGTCACGCATCAGCGTATCAAACTGACTTGACAGACCACCATACGTGCCACCGGGTGGATCGAGACCGAACACCGGATTCGGAGCCACCGGACCACCCGGACTATTCGGGTACGTAGGGATGGGACCGTACTGAACGCCACTGTAAGTCGGCATTGTGCTACGCCTTGTTATGTCTTACGTCTGCTTGGACTGGTTCAGCAGGTCAGTAAGACCGTACAACGCACTGGGATCACGTCTTGGAGCCTGCGGCACATCTGCAATCGGCGCACGGTTGGCAGCACTCGTCTCGTCAAACTGCCGGATCAATCGATCTGTCAGCTTTTTACGGGTGCTATTCGTCTGGAACTGACTGATGAGACCACCAATTCCGCCAATCGTGCCGCCGATACCATTGATAACACCCAAAAGATTTGACAGACCACCTGCCGCCCCCAAGCCGCCCAAGCCACCCAGCAATCCACCCAGTAAACCAAACATGGCATCACCTTTCGCACAGCGAGTTGATCGATAAAAAACATAATCGGACACTGTGTCCGGATATTACCCCAGTTGCATCAGTTCTCGCAGAATGTTGCCACCACCCTGACCACCAAATCCGCCCCCGCCACCACCACCACCTGCTCCACCACCTCCCGCGCCCAGCACTCCGGTCCCGCGATTCTCACCCTGTGACAATTGCTCCAAGAGAGATAACGTGTCCAACATCCCATCTCCAGCCGGAGTCACAGGGTCTTGTCCCGCTCTGGCACCACCCTCGGCCATCTGGAATGGCGCACCCAATTGACCTTGAATTGCCTTCAACAGCCGAGTTATGTCGAGCATCTCTGCGTGCGGACGAGTGAACGGACGTTGCTGTGCGGTTCGCTGGGGTAACGCCAAACGACCTTCAATCTGCTGCCCCGGCTGACCAACGGCCTGCTGAGGAGGTTGGCCTGTTTTCCCCGTACCCTGCCTCTGTTGCGTGTCTTGTGCTTCCTGCTTCAGTCGCTTCAACGCGCTTTTGCCGCTGCTGAATAAACCCATCGCTCACACACGCTTTCTAACAATTGGGACATCGTGTCCGATTATGATCCTGCAAAGGCCGCGACTGGACCTTCCATTCTTGTCTTTTTCGCTCCGTAGCCAATACCGATATTCACCCCACCGGGTCAAATTTCGCTTTCAGTACGTCTCGTACCTGCTGTTTGACCAGTCGAGCCTGCTCAGACTGCTGGTACTTTGTGATTCGCTCCAGAACGTAACTTTTCAGCTGACGCCTTGCATATTGCTCGGCAGACTCCGGATGGGCCACCTCATTCTCGCCGTTTCCGTCATCCACCATGATTCTTTCCGACCAGCCTGATGCCTTCGCAAACAAGAGGAGTCCCTCCTGAATCACATCGTCAGGACCGTCGAAGGTGATTGTGTATGGCATTCCTCTATCCTTACGGTGCCGACGTCGTGTGAGTCCACGTAACGCCGGTCCCAGTCAAATCCAGATACTTGTACCTCGCGGTTCCACCGTCATTGTACTGGATAATCAATTTGTCATCCTTCATATACAGCCTGCACTCTGCCGCGCTGTCCGGAACTGCTGGAGTCGCCGTGTCGTCCTCAAGAGTGATCGCCCCGTCTACGTGCAGTTTCGTGTCCGGTGCCGTATTGCCCAGACCCAAATTCCCCTCAAGGTAATTCGTGTCACCTGAGTACCACTGGTAGATTCCGTACCCATTGGTGACGTGCGTTTTTTCCTGCCGGTCAATGTACAGACCCACCTGATTTGTCGTCGTGCCAGCGTTCGTATTGTTCCCATTTGCCACCAGTATGCAGGCAGCATCATCCAATGTCCCAGAGCCACGGTGCTGAGTCTGAAAAAACAGGCCATCCAGACGGCCAGTCACGTTATGTGACGTGGTCGACCCTGTCCCAGCCTGACCTACAACCCCCCGCGTCTGGCATGCACTTTCCGACGATGCGGAGTCATTTGCGGCAAATGCCAAAGTACACTGCTGCCCAGAGGTATCATCAAACGTCCCATACACACTCAGCACCTGCCGGTCATGGATCGCAACCTCGCTAGGTCCAAGTCCGTATTCGGACTGCCCCAGTGCCGTATCGAACGTCCGAAAACCAACCTCATCTACAATCAGACCAGTCGTCAGCGTGTTATTCTTCATCACGCTCAGGCGAACTTCACCGTCCTTCGTCGAATCGGTGACATCATTTGCCTCCCATGTCAGCCTGGCAAATTCAACCTGATTGCCCGCAGAATCGTCCAGCTGGAAGCTCCAGTACGACTCGTCTCCGTCCGCAGGAGTACCCCGGTTGCCACCCTTAAAAATTCCCTGCTGGACGCTGGCATTGTCCGTCGTGACCTGTGTAGTCAGCAGGCCGGTAGTCGCTGTGCCTGTCGTGGACAGGTTTTCAGTGGTGGATGTCCAGTCAATAACCGTGAATGTCAGATCATAAGGGTCTGCGTCTGTGCCGTTGTCGACATCCGTCCAGTTGATGTCGATCCCGCCACCGTCAATGAATTTTATCTCTTTGTTCTCGGTGATCGTCACCTCCGTGCCATCGCCGTCCTCCAACACAAAGCCTGACCCCATCGTGTTGGTGTCTGCGGTCATGTCATCAACCACGAGATCAATCGTGCCGTCGCCATCCTGGTAGGTAGCTGCGATACGGGTCTCGGTGTTCGAGGAGAACATTGCGCCAACAATATCCTGCACCGCTTCAGTAGATAGCTGGGTGTTGGTGTCTGTTGATGTGATGGTCAGCGTGTCTCCCGACATGGCCGTAGTGACATTCGTCCCGCCAGCAATCGTAAGCGTGTCTCCAGGGGTGATGCCTGTCGAACCGCTGTCACCCGCCACGGTGGTGTCAGATACGGTGAAGGTGAGGTCATAAGGGTCTGCGTCTGTGCCGTTGTCGACATCCGTCCAATCGATATCAATTCCGCCACCCTCGACAAATTTGACTTCCTTGTTCTCTGTAACGGTCACCTCGGTGCCGTCACCGTCCTCAAGCACAAACCCCGCACCCATCGTATTTGTGTCTGTCGCGGCGATCGTCATATCGGCCGACGACGGTGTCAGCGAGATGTTTGATCCAGCTACGAGTTTCAAATCCTGAGTCCCAGAGCCGGCCCCGCTTTCTGTCAAACGCAACAACACATCGTCACTATCGTCCACCCACGATGTGGCATACTCGTTCTGCGTATTTGTGTCAGCTGTCATGTCGTCCACAACGACGTCAATCGTCCCGTCACCGTCCTGATACGTCACTGAGCAACGAGTTTCTGTGTTTCCAGAAAACATCGCACCTACAATGTCCTGAATCTGCTCAGTGGTAGTGCCTGTAATCTCCGACCCACCAATGTAAATGGCGTCGTCAGCGTACAAGGCACCGACCTGCAGATCAGCATGGTCATATCCAGTGCCACTCGTATTCACCGTGGTCGTGGGTGCCGCCTGAACCAGATCAAACAGCTTCCAGCGGCCACTGTCGGATGCGTCTCGGAACAGGCCGGCGTACACATCCTGCGACCCTGTAACATCCATCAGGCCGTAAAACCCAATATCCAGCGAGTCACTGGAATCGTTGCCTGTCGCGAGGGCTATCAACGGATCCTCTACCGCCAGGGTGGATGTATTGACCGTGGTTGTGGTCCCACTGACCGTGAGATTTCCTGTTATCGTCACGTCGTCTGGAAGTCCGATCGTCGGATTTCCCGATACCCCATCGCCGTTTGATACGTCAACTTCGTTGGCTGTGCCTGTGATCGTACGCCCGGCAAACGTGTTTGAAGACGTCTGCGTCAACAGACCGTTCGTGTTGTACGAGGCCAGTGCGCTCAACGTCGCATCTGCCGCCTGGAACGCACTCGCATGGCTCCCGTCCAGCAAATCCGCATTCAAATTGGTTACCACAGTAGTGGATGACACGGTCAGAGGGGCCGTTCCGGTCGACTGCGACGATGTCATTCTCACAAATGTCGGACTCGCGCCCGTATGGATGTTTTGTGGAGCCGACAGCGTGATGGAGCCGGATCCTAACGTCACAATTACCTGATTCGATGTCCCGGCAATCTGTGTCACTGTCGGTGCGGCCCCGGTCACGCCCACCAGCATCTGACCGTTCGTCATCGCAGCTGCTTCCACAATCGCGCCTGACGCCGAAACCATTATCCGATTGTTGTTCAAGGCCGTACCCGAATTGGTCCCGCCATTCGCAATCTTCAAAACTCCACTGGATACATCCGTGGCATCCACTTCGACGACGCCATCATCGCCTACCTGCAAACCACTCCCACTGAGCCAGACGTCTGGAGACCGTGCCAGACGGTCCAGAAATCTACGCAACTCCGGGTCCACCACGGTCCCAGGCACTCTTCCAAATCCGTCGATATTGCAAGGCATTTAGTGTGTCCTCGCGAACTTGGCACTCGTCGCTCGGAGAGTGATCTGCAAACCTTCCAGCTGCCACGCCTGGCTATTGCTGTTGTTTCGCAGTTTTATGAACAGTGAATGACTGGCGACCCGGTAGCGAGACCACCGATTTTTGCCCGAACCGAACGTGCCACTGTTCACCGCTGGAGCGGTCAACGCTTCCTGAGCCGAATCACCGGGATGCAGTGACCATGTCACCGCGCTCGACGAGGATCCAAGCACCCCACTGATACTCGTCAGCATCACTGGCACTAATTCTGGACTCTGGAGCGGGCCGATCATGACGTATGAGTCGATCGCCGTGCCATCATCGGCAGTCCCGTCGTAATCCAGATTGCGGACGAATCCGTCCCAGGAACCCAGCAACATCACTCGGTCCGCGACGTCATCACCGTCAAACAGGTAAATCACCTTGGGATTGTGGTCCGCATTCGCGAATTGCCACGGGAACCATGCCTGGTTGCGAGCATCAAAGAAATAATGCGTTGTCGCTGAAGACCGATCCATTGGGGTCAGGGCAATCAGGAATCCCTGCATCCGGTCATCCCACTGCATTCGAATGACCGTTTCAGCCAAGTTAATATCAGCAAGCCGCTCGTCGATCGTCGTTTCTGAAATGCGCCTTGGTTGCTGCTGACCCAACTCAAAACGATACAGGCCACCGCGGGAACCGATAAACCACAGACTTTTGTCCGGATGGAGTGCAAATGCACGACCCCAAGCTACACCTGTCACATCGGACAGCATGTCGAAACGGCCACCACCAGCTGGATTTCCGCTCATCTGGCCAATCGAGTGATCCATCCCGAACACCAGATAGTCGTTGTTCCAGGGTATCAAGGCGTTAATGACATCCTGCACTTCACTCGCATCGCTGGCGTTTCCGGCGACAGCCTGCGTTTCGCACGTCGTGGCAGGAGAGTAGTCCCAGTCACGCGGATTGGTCATCGCTGACATAAACCAGTTCTGGGGATCACCCGCCAGGCCACTTTGAACGATGCGAGCGTTCCAAGTGCAGATTAACCGTGGTCGCTGGACCTCAGTGTTGACAGTGTAACTGGGCAAACTGCCGGCTGTTGTCGTCCAGGATGTAATCGTCTTATTCGATGACCTGTAGTATTTTGTGCTTTTCCCATCGGCAAAATAGATGTCAGGAAAGTAGCTTGTCCCGTACACCACCGGTGCTGATTGATCCAAGGCGTTGTCGCCCGCTGTAACCGATGACACGGTCCCTGTGCTGCGATCTACCGATTTGACCGTGCCGCCCGCTACCACGAGCAGACGTGTCTGTCGTGGCCGCTGCTCATCAATCGACACTGCGTACGTCGTGTTGATCGATAATGGGTAATCCTGATCGTTTTCTGCCGCGTTGTAAGTCCATGACGGTGTCGCATTCAGATCGCTCGGCACTTTGACGATATTGTTGGTTGAACTGTTTTTTGCCAGCCGAAAACCACCATCCTCGTCTGCATACACCCGGCTCCAACTTGAGTTGCCGTCATAGTCCGACTCGTGATCCTTGCTCTTGTCGGACACATCATAGATCACAAACGACTTTCCAGTTGCCATTACGTTCGGACCAACACACGCGATCCGGTTGTTTACCGCATCAAACGCCATTGAATTTACATATTTGTCCGTAGCAGATGTTGTGGACGTCAACGGCCACGTACCGATCGTCGCGCCTGCGGATGTGCGATATTCAAGACTCGTCGTGTACGTACCAGCCGAATCATCCTTGTATTGCAGCGAGATGAAGAAATTGCCTGCCCCGTCACCGATAATTCCATAGCAGTCCAGTGTGTCGTCTGAATCCGCATCGCTCCCTGATACCGTTGTGATCGCCGTCGATGACAGCTGGCTTCCAGTTTCCGGGTTCAATACGTCCAAATACAACGTCAGCAGGCTTGTACCGGCCACTCCGGTGTAGCTGACCACACCAATGTAATCTGCGGATTTCGCCATGTAGTGCGCGCGATGAGTGACGAACGTACCACCCGTAATTTCGTCACCTTTCTGCACCCACGATGAGCCACCGTCAACATCGTTCCCGGTCGACAGGTAGAAACGGAACACCGTATCGTCGTAAGCACTCGCTCCGTCAAATAACACGTACAGATACGGCCCTATAGCGAGCATTCCGGTCACCACGAACGCACTGCCACTGCTGTTGCCGTGGGTAATGTCCAGGGCGTCCGCACTGTCTGCCCACTGACTGTCGCCCGTTACTGAGTATTTCTGAATATCCACTGCAGTGGATGTGGATGTCGGACGGGTCGCCACATAGAAATTGCCGAAAACGTCCCAGCAACTCATCTGATACAGATGCGAATCAGTCCCGCCAGATGTGTATTTAGCCCCAAGATCGTTCAACGCACCCCAGTTTGCACTGGATGGGTTGCGAATTATCATCTGGCCGGCACCGGTGGCATTATTGAAGTTCGGGCCGACCGTATGGATGATTTCCTGAATACTGGCAGCAGACGCACCTGATGAGATCGCCGTACTGACAAACTTCGATATCCCCGGCCGCTGCGAGCCGCGGAGACGACCGGTCGTCGGATCAACCGCCACGACGTTCTGCAGGTCGGCACTCGTACCCTCTGGTTGCTCCTGGTACGCTGTGTACTCAAGGAGTCCATTGACTGGGAATGGCAGATTGACCGGCGTATCAGGCATCCAAAATGACTTTCAACTCCGGAAATGAACCGCATTCCCCCAAATGCGATGAAAACGTGTCCACGTACGACAGTTGACCACCTTCGACCGTGCTGCCACATGTACAGCGTGCTGAAACAGTAACTTCCTTTTCCGGAGACACCCGAGGCAAACCACGAAACAGTACACGAGTCAGCCTATATTGACGTTCCACATGAGTCATCAATACATGCCGAAGCATGCTGTGGACGTCGCGATGACCAGCTGACTCACAATAGGGACAGTTCATTCCATCCACTTTTTACG